>JACCDJ010318553.1_pt1 | contig 19661 bp, 19 predicted proteins | sample 7444481 | NCBI WGS metagenome assembly JACCDJ01 (sample SAMN15323435, study PRJNA562643) | freshwater metagenome | isolation source: river surface water | place: USA:Blue River Watershed | collected 2017-08-15 | reverse complement strand
GTCTGTTGAGATACTGCTGGGAATTAAGCGCGCCAAAGACTGCCCAGGAATTACTCCATCACCAGCCTTCGCCAAAACTTCAATCACTTTGCCACTGGCATCAAAACGAAGTGCACCTGGTTCTTTATTAGATTCTGCGCTTACTGAATCATTGCTACTTTGTCCCACCACCACGACTTTGACCAAACGAGGCAGTGGTTCTGGTTCCTTCTTGTTGCCACAAGCAGAAATCATTGTTGCAGCAATCATCAAATAAAAAAAACGGATAGAAGGTAATTTCATGATGGCATTCTAATGCAAGCTTAAACGCACTGCTTGCCTGATTTCTTTGGCCAAATCGGCTCTTTTTTCAGCCAAAATAAATTGACCTATTTTTACTACTTCAGTGCCCATCTCTAGGCTAATTAAATCTTTCTTTTGATCTTTAAGAGATTCCGGATCATTTATTCGAACCCAAGGAGCATTCCACCGATATTGGGTGAAACGATTGCCCAGATGAAGTTCAATGAATAATTCAGAACCCTCTAGAGTGATTTTTTCGTAATCTCGGGCATGTCTTGCATAAATCAATAAAGCAATCCCCAAAACCAAGAGTTCAATCACTGAAAATGGAATCACCATCCAAGCGCCCTGCCACCAAAAATAAATCGTGATGACACTCGAAAAACAAACCATGGACAAATAGAACAAACCCACTTGCTTGGGCGTGAACGAACAATTACGTTTCATCAACCAAACTTTGGCTGGACTAGAAACGGTCTCAGCCATTTAAATCACCAATCGAATCAGCATCATGACAGCAATCATCCATGCAAATACAGCAAACGTTTGTTGAATGCGAGGCCCTGAGAAATATGCGACCAAACGACGTCCAATTAACAATCCTGCGATCGACCCCAAAGCAAATGGAATGGCCAAAGACCAGTTCATGGACCCATACAAATTAGAAAAAATAACACCACCGGTTGAGACAATCGCCAGCACGCCCAGTGATGTCGCCACGATCGATTGAATTGGTAAATCTGTGAATTTCTTAAGCGCTGGCACAATGATGAAGCCTCCGCCTACGCCAAGTAAACCTGAGAAAAATCCAGCCACGGCTCCGGAGGACCACAAAGCCCTGGCACAAGGTAAAGTCCATGTGAGCTTACCGATGCTTTGATCTAACTGGCAAGGTGGCCCCACAGGATCCACAATGCCAGCCAACTCTTGCTTCGCCTGAAACCACATGTTTTTGGCAACCAGCAGTAAGATGAAAGAAAAAATAATCACCAAAGGCCAGTTTGGGACTTGATGGGCCAACCACATGCCAATGGGAGATAAGAGCAAACCTGCCACAGCAATTAAGGTCGCGGCTTTATAGCGCAAAATTTTTGCTCTAAAGCCTAAGAAAGCCCCCAAGCCTGAAGACAATGCAACCGCCAAAAGACCAATTGGAGCGGCATCAGCCACACTTAAGTTTAAGAAAAATCCCAAAAGGGGTACCGATAGAATCGCACCTCCGGCCCCCGTTAGTCCTAAGACCACCCCAACAAATAAACCTAGGGTGACTTCGATGAGAGCGATATCCAAGTCTTTAACCGACTTGTTGCGCCAACATATAGAGGTTAGTTGATCTTGCTCCTGAACGGCAGAATGCCAAGATCGGACCAGGCAAAGTCTCTAACAAGCGAGCCATTTCCTGAGCTTGTTCCAAAGTGATTTGCCCGCTCACAACAGGCAAGTAGGCATAGTTCAAACCGAGGGCTTTCGCAGCCATTTCAATTTCGGCATTCAAAGGCTGTGATGGACCGGCTTCACCATCAGGACGATTGTTGATAATGCTCTTATAGCCTTGGCGCGCAATTTCAGAAACATCTTCAGGGGTAATTTGTCCCAATGTGCCGAATTGATCAGTATGACAAGCGATTTGAAGTGGCATGCCACATCCTCCAGTATTTGAATGATAGTTAGATTGATTTGAAAAGACAGGTTCACAAGGGGGTGGCAACATTCTCCAATTCAGATACTTCATGGCGAAATAAGCGCCCACAATGTAACCAGTGATGGCGATGAATGAATTAATCGCCAGAGTTGAAACACCTGTTAAACCTTGACCAATGGTGCAACCAAACGCAGTCACACCACCTACTCCCATCAAAACACCACCGACCAAATGATTGCCTGTGTCCTCTGCATTTCTAAAGCTTTCCCAATGGAAGGTCTTGGTCGCGATTGAATAAATAGCAGAACCCACCACCAAGCCAAATACGGAAGCAATCCCCAAGGTCACCTTTTTGCTGGTGTCGCTAAAGAAGGTCAACCACTCAATCACATAAGCGTATGGGGCGACGTAAGTCAAACTCTCCATACGACCACTGTTGGTGGCAACAAAGACTTCTTCTAGGGTATTGGGGTCTTCGGCCACATAACCCAATACACCTGAGATCCACCAAATGATTAAAACAGCACCACCCACACCCAAGCCTGCAAGAAGATTATTGAAATTCCAAAATTCTTTTTTGGCCAAAGCAAACATAGCCAAAGCACCACCAATGATTAAAGCCAATACCCACTGTAAAGTCTGCTTGGACATTCCCAATGATTGAGTCAGCAGACTTGGTAAGTCTTGGCTCGAAGATAGAGTGACCACCACTGTATCTACGGTACTCACTCTGAGCACCCCAAAAACTCCCTTGAGGGTCATGTATGAAGACAAGGCCAAGGTTAAGAAGACCACCAGCGACTTCAGGTTACCTGAACCAATTCGAACCAAAGTTTTACTGCCACAACCTGAGGCTAAGACCATGCCAAAACCAAACATCACTGATCCAACAACGGTTGATAACCAAGTCAAACGATTACCGGTGTAAATGGATTTACCCGTATCAATGATGCCCAAAAAAGTCATTAGACCCACACCTAAAATCGCCACAGCCATTGCCAACATCCACTGGCGCATGCGCGTCCACTCACCCATGATGGCGATGTCTGTAATCGCGCCCATGGTACAAAAGCGTGTCTTCTGCAACACGATGCCTAAAAGCACCGTGACAAAAAATGTCGCCCAGATGACGGTATTGGAAATGGAATTTAGGTTAATTTCAGGCATAAATAGAGGTCAAACCTTATAAGCCTGATATTTTATGGCATTTTTGTCGATTGATCTTTTAAATACTCTTGATCACTAAAGCGTGGCACCCAGTCAGGCCTGTAAATCACAAAGACCGCCAAGAGCATGCCTGACAATGAACCCTCAGTAAATGACAAAATCACCAAGGTCACAAACCAATCAACCAGATCCATGGACAAACCCATTTCTGGGGGCCAAAAAGCTTGATGCCAAATCATCAAACACACAGCGGGAACAATCACACTCAGAACTCCAGCCACATAGCCGTGACCGAAGATAAAAACAAATAAATGCTTCGGCAAACATCCACCAATCAAACGCATCACACCACAAGCACACATCGCAGGCAACACGCCAAGAACCAAGAACTGATGCAAGGCGTGGTTCAAAGTCCAGGAAGAGACCAAGGCCACAATGCTTGTGACACCAGCCAACATCACAATGGCAGGTCTTAAGCCATACATCGCCACCAACAAAGATGCCCCAAAGAACTGGAACGAGAGTCCAATCAAGGCTTCACTCGCCATACCTGGCAAATAAGCACGGATATTCCATGCCAAGCCCAAGGCCAAAATTCCGCCCAACACTGAATTCAGAACTTTGGGGCGAATCAGAACTCGCCAATGATTGTTTGAGAAAGCCCAAAAAAGAACAAGACCGGCAATCGCTAGAGATATACCGGTCATGTTTGTGCTCATAGTGACTTAGATCAGCGACTTAGGCAGCAAATCCAGGGTTACCTTTGGCACCCTCAATTTTTGGCATATTAAGAGTCTTCGCTTTAACAGTTTTAATGTCTCTGAGATATTTAGCCACCACATCCCAGATAGGCTCACCACCTGCAGCTTTGGCCTCTTCTGCCACAGGGGCCCAACCTGCCACCTTGTAGGTTTTATTCGGGTCAATCAATTTTCCATTGAGCGTCATATTGCTAATTCGGTTATTGGCTGTGCCCATTGGATTAATGGAGTACTGCAGACCACCGACACGAACCATGTCACCACCCTGCTGATAGTAAGGATCTGGGTTGAATAAGTTATCCGCAATATCTTCGAGAACCGTCTTGATCATGTCACCCTTCATCATGGTCACTGTGGTCCATGGGTAGGTAATCGCTGTTTGATCGAGCACATGCTCCATGGTGATCGCCTGACCTGGTAGCAAGGAAGTTCCCCAACGGAATCCTGGTGAGAAAGCAATCTCCGCATTCTTCACTGCCATCAAACCATCCAAAATCAATTGGTCAAAGCTACCGTTGAAGTTACCGCGACGATAGAGCGTGCCCTCGGTGATCGCTAACTTCTCGCCTAGCTTGGTCTCGTACGGCGCACGAATCTTATCAATCAATTTGCTCATGGCAGGATCCGCAGGAATCATGTCTGAGAAAACCGGCAACAACTTATAACGGAAATCAGAAATCTTGCCACCGTTTACCTTGAAGTCCAATACGCCCAAGTACTTACCATTGGAACCTGCGTTGGTCACCAATGTGACACCACCCGCATTTTTAACTTTGACTGGTGTTGGCACTCCATCATGCGTATGACCACCCAAGATGGCATCAATGCCTGTTACACGGCTGGCCATCTTTAAGTCCACGTCCATACCGTTGTGAGAAATCACCACCACAACCTTGGCGCCTTTGGCACGCACTTCGTTGACCATCTTTTGCATGTTGTCGTCTTGGATACCAAACGTCCAGTTCGCCACCATATAACGTGGGTTTGCAATCGGGGTGTAGGGGAAAGCTTGGCCAATCACTGCGACCTTCACACCGTTCATCTCACGAATGACATAGGGGTCAAATACCTGATCACCGAAGTCATTGGTTTTGATGTTTTGAGCCAAGAATGAAATCTTGCCCTTGAAATCTTTTTCAACAATCTCTTTGACGCGATCTTCACCGAGAGTCATCTCCCAGTGCGGCGTCATGATGTCAACCCCCAAAGCCAAACAAGCATCGACCATGTCTTGGCCATTGGTCCACAAAGCTGTACCTGAACCTTGCCAAGTATCGCCACCATCACATAACAAAGCACCTGGACGGCTAGCCTTCATCTTTTTCACCAATGTGGCTAAATGGGCAAAGCCACCAACCTTGCCGTAAGTTGCAGCTGCTTTTTCAAAATTAAGATAAGTGAAAGCATGCGCTTCTAATGTGTTGGGTTTGATGTTGTGTGCTTTTAATAAATGCTCACCCACCAAGTGAGGGGTTTTACCAAACTGAGCGCCAAAGCCCAAGTTCACATCAGGTTCACGGAAATAGATCGGTTTTAGCTGAGCGTGACAGTCAGTGAAGTGTAGAAAGTGCACATTACCAAAACGCGGTAAATCATAAAACTTATTGGCTGCTGATTGCGCTTGCGCGTAATCTGTATTCAAAGCCATGCCCCCCGCTGAAGCAACCGCTAAAACTTGTAAAAACTCTCTACGATTCATTGACATAAAAAACCTTATTTAAAAATAAAAAGACCGCAATACCTTGTCGATATAGCGGCCTCTTCTGTACAGTAATTACTGATTAACTGGAGATTCTGGATCTAACAAAAGTGCCATTACATCGCGCATTTGTTGCTCAGTTAACAACTTGTAGTGACCCATACGTGGCATATTGCTGCAAGCGTTGTAAGCCTTAGAGTTGTAGATTTTTCCCCAAGTGTATTGAACAACCGCATCAGTATTACCACGAACTTTGCCGTAATTCCAAAGAGATGGTCCGATGTTGCCGTGAGAAATTTCTTTCTTGTTGATTTGGTGGCAGTTATAGCAACCGCCGCCATTAGGTGTACCTGCTTTATCTGTCCAAGTAGCGCCACGGCCACTTTGAGCAATTTTCTCGCCCTCTTTCCAGTCACCTAGGTATTTACCGTCAGAAGGTTGTTTGATTGTTGCCATATTGGCTTTTTCAATCGCTTCACGCTTCTTAGGATCACCTTTGCCAGCTAGAGCTGCTGGTTCAGAACAAAACTTTTGTGTGTCATCGCGCTCAAGACGATCCAACTTAGCAATGCCATTTTCTTTAAAGCTGGCGTTGTGCGCTTTTTCAAAAGCGCTTTGAGCCATCAATGAAGTTGATGCAATCAATGCCACAGTTGCTGATGTTAATAAATGTATTTTTTTCATGTCTTATCTCCAGCGACTTAGCGCTTCAATCCAGGTGTATTCATCACACCGCCATTTGCTTTAACGCCCATGTATACAGACAAAGCAATCGTGACGTCAGATGTATAAATCGGCTCTGGGAAGCGCTGTTGACGGTAGCAGTCATTCAAACGACGTTGCATCGTCCAGAAGTTACCGCTTGATACGCGATAAGCAGGCCAGTAGCCAAAACCTAAAGCCGCACCCTTTTGCTCAGTGATGTTCGGTAAATCTTGTAAACGAATACGCTTACCTTCTTCACCGTGACATGATGCGCATGAGAAATCCATTGGGCCACCTTGGAAGAAGAAAGCCTTTTCACCCATGGCGTACATTTCTTTTTCTTTTGGATGCTTATTAGGCACTTTAATTTTCATACCCTTAGAGTGTGTCACCACATAGGCAACCACAGCCTCTACATCTTTGCGCTTACCTTTTTCAAAGCCTGCGTTGATGATTTCTTTTGGGTCATAGCCTTGTAACTTTTCCATACAAGTAATGATGCGAGACTCTAAATCTTGCACTTTATTAGTGTCTTTAAAATAACGAGGTAACTCCGCTGAAGCGCCTTTTACAACGCCAGGGCCTTTACCTAGATCACACTTTTGCAATGAGACATTTTTAGGGCCCATTGGCTTGGCCCAAATATCTTCACCGGCCGCCTCATACAATTCTGATGGATTGCCATCAGCAATCATTTCACGGTACTTGGCAATATCATCAGTTGCACTTTGAGCGAAGGCAAAACCTGCCGCCATACTCAAAGAAACTAATAAAGTACTTTTAATTAATTTCTTCATTACTTGCTCCTCTTAAGAAAAAACCCCGCTAACTAACTATAGATCAGCGGGGCTTTCAATCACATACAAATTAGCTAATTTTCGCTTCGTCTGTACGTTTATCGTTTTTATTATCCACCCAAGTAATGCTCACAGTATCACCCTTAGCACCACCCTTGAACTTGAAGTTAAGGAATGGGTCTTTAGATACAGCTGGGCCAAATTGAGCTTCAAATACTTGCTTACCTTTGCAAGTTGCAGTGATTGTTGTAATGTGATGTGCAGGAATTGTTTTACCTGACGCATCTTTACGCTGACCTGTTTCCATGTCATGTTTCATCAAAACTTTAACGTCTACTACGCCGCCATTTTCTTGGGCGCGTACGCGCATTGGATCTGCCATGTTATTTCCTTTCAGTACAAATAGATTAAGTTAAATACTCGTGTGTGCAGGGCTAATTAGCCGCCGCAACCACCCAAAGTCACCTTAACTTCTTTAGTTGTTACATACCATTTACCGTCCGCTTTAACTAAAGCGTGAACGTTAGATGTTTGACCCATTTTTACGCGTGATGCTACGAATGGCTCTGAATCAGCAGTCAACAAGAACTGAGCAGCTAATGCGCTTGGGTTCTTCTCAACCAAAATAGCGATTTGCTGAGTTTTTGGCAAAGTTGTTGTTACGCCAACAGGCACAACAGCACCGTTTTCAGCGATGTCTGGAGCATTGATTGTTACAGCTGTAGATTTGCTAGCTGATGAACCACCCAATGATTTCAATACATCATCCAAAGACTTACCGTCAAATGCTGCCTTATTCCACTCAGCAGCTTCTGCTTGAGAGATAAGACCCGTTGCTGCCATCAAACCGATAACAGCTGTTAATCGCAATGCTTCACGACGCTTTAGGTTCATAAGAACTCCTTCTAAAAAAACTAAATATCAAAAAATCAATATAAATTGTCAACTTCACCATCTTAATACTTTATTGACCGGTGAGCATCCATTTAACGAGTACATCAATATCACCCTCAGGTACATGGGCATGTGGCGGCATTGGGATAGAACCCCAAACACCAGCACCACCCACCTTCACTTTTTGGTGTAATTTCTTCATTGCATCAGCTTGGCCTTTGTACTTAGCTGCCACTTCTGAAATGGCTGGACCAATGGCTCTACTAGCTGGGGCATGACAAGTTGAGCAATTATGTTTTTTAAATAAGCCTGCTGGCGTTATTGAGTCAGCACCCATGGCTACAGTCGTCACTTTGCCTGGCAACCTTGTCAATGGCGGCTTAGTGGTATCAACACCACGGTAAGGGCCATAAGGTCTGTTTTGCAGCGCCAAGTTGTCATGAGCATTACGCGCATAGTCTGGCAAGAATGAACCAATCGTGACGTGCTTAGAGCAATCAGTCATACAAGCAGAAGCTTTAACGTCAGGCTTACCACCCTCATTCCACAAACCATGAGACTGAGTCATACCATTGCGGTTAGGCATTAACTTTTGTACATCAGCGATATTTTTGTCACTTAATGTAAATTCGTCAGGAACAATTTCGGCCATGCTGAGGATATAGCCCAACACGGCATAAGTGTCGTCAACACTCAATGTTCTTGGCGCATTCCATGGCATTGCACGATAGATGTAATCCCACAAAGTAGACACCGTAGCAACCTTCATCAAGGTAGTTCTTTGCGGTTGTTTCTCACTTGTCAACGAGGCTACACGGCCAGTTTTAATGTCTTCCTTAGTAGTGCCACCAACAATCGGTGTAAATACTTCGTTAGATTCGCCAAATGTGCCATGACATGATGCACAACGACTTTCCCAAACTTCTTGACCACGCAATGTGTTGCCAGATCCTTTTGGCAAACCTTTGAAGTCTGGACGCACATCAATATCCCATGCTGCTACTTCAGCTTTTGTCGCTTCACGACCAATGCCAGGATATTTTGATTGTGCAAAAGCTGTTGTCACGAATGTTGCGGAAAGCCCAGCAACAACGAGTGCTTTTGTTAATTGATTAGCCAACTTGAACATTACTCAACTCCCCGTTCGCATCAAGCTTCCATGCTTGGATTGAATTATTGTGATAGATCGAACGTGTGCCACGCACTTCTCTTAACTGCTTGACCATGGGCTGAACGTAGCCTGTCTCATCCGTTGCACGTGACATCAAAATAGCTGGCGAGCCATCCCAAGTCCAGTCCATATTGAAACGCGTGATCGCCTTTGATAACACTGGTGTCTCTAGACGAGCACGACGCCAGTTATTACCGCCGTCAACAGAAACATCCACATGCTTGATCTTGCCGCGGCCAGACCATGCCATACCACTAATGTTGTAGAAACCTTTGTCTAATAACTGTTGGCCACCAGATGGTGTTGTGATCACAGATTTACATTCTTGAATCGTGGTGTATTGACGATGTAAACCACTTGGCAACAAATCAATATAGTGGACTGCTTCGTCTTTTGTGGCATACGGCATATCACCTACTTCAATACGACGTAACCACTTCACCCAACTCACCCCCTGAACGCCAGGAACAACTAAACGCAATGGGTAGCCATTCTCTGGGCGTAACATTTCACCGTTCATCGCCCAGCAAACCAAAGTATCTTTAAGAGCAGCATCTAGAGGGATAGTTCTTGTCATGCCTGAACCATCGCCACCTTCAGCCAAAATGTACTTACCCTTCTTCAGATCGGCACCACACATATCTAACAATGTAGAAAGAGGCACGCCTGTGAATTCGCAGCAAGACAACATACCGTGCGTGTATTGAACGCTAGGAACAGCAACGTTACCCCACTCTAAGCCGGTATTAGCACCGCACTCAATAAAATGGATACGTGAGACTGATGGCAAACGCATCAAGTCATCCATCGTGAATACTTTTTCTTGCTTGACTAAACCGTTCACCATCAAGCGGTGCTGTGCAGGATCGATGTCATACCAACCTTGGTGATGACGCTCAAAGTGCAAACCGTTGGGGGTGATGATGCCGAAGAAGCCTTGTAAAGGGGCGAACGCCACAGAGGCAGCTGAAACACGTGTCAAGCCTGGTGACTCACGACGTTGGAGGGCCGCTTCCCACTGAGAAGGTGCACCGTAGGGTCTAGCTGCAACTGGCTGACCCAAAGTGGTTTGCCATGGCTGCTTTTCCAAAATTACTTTTTCACCATCAGCAGCAAGAGCAGAGCTAACTGCTCCACCAGCTGTTGCTGCGCCTAGCGCAGTTACAAAACTTTTACGTAAGAAACCGCGACGAGTTTCGTCCATGCCATGCTCGTAAACATCCGATGCAAATTGCTCAGAAACAAAGTTTTCTGGCGCACGACGTAATCGTCCGAATACTCTAGATTTTTTCTCTACTGTCACAAGGACTCCCAATATGGCTCTAAATGTATTTTTTTAAGGTGCTAAATATATTTTTAGCTAAGGTGACATTATTCATCTTTATAGATTGTTTTGAAATAAGCAAATAGCAAAAAAATTGAATTAATTTTAAATTTTAGGGAAAGTACTTATGAAAAGTGAAACTCACTTAGAAGCTTTATCTAACTGAGTTGTAGGCGATTGAGAACGCTTATCAATTATTACTAATTGATTGTTCGTGTTGTCACAGACACAATGTGATTGATAGCTGTTATTGATATGTATTTTCTTCAAAGCATATGATGCAAATACAGCTCTAAAAATACATAAGGTTTATTTATGAATCAACGTCGACATCTTTTGAAAATTTCACTGGGAGCGATTGGCTTACTAACGCTTCCACAAATGATGGAATTTGCAAAAGCGGCAGAAGATTTTATTAAAGGGCCAAAAGTCAAAGATCACCCTGCCAAACAACTCAGCAAACATGTGTGGATGATCTACTCCCCTGATGGTTTTCCGACAGCAGAAAATCAAGGCATGATGGCCAACATTACTTTTGTCATCACACAAAAAGGTATTGTTGTTTTAGATACAGGTGCATCACTGCAAATTGGCGAGATGGCGATTCGCATGATTAAGACAGTCAGCTCACTTCCAGTGATTGCTGTCTTCAACTCTCATTACCATGGCGATCATTTTTTAGGTAATCAAGCTTTCGTGGAAGCGTATGGCCCACAAATCCCTATCTATGCTCACCCTTATAGCGCTGAACAAATTAAAGGCATTGAAGGCAACACATGGCGCAATCTGATGGAGCGCTGGACCAATCAAGCCACAGCTGGAACCAAAGTTGTTCCACCGACCCACTTGGTTAAACATGGTGATGTATTTGACTATGGTGATATCAAAATTAAAGTGCATCACTATGGCATCTGCCACACACCTGGTGATATTTGCCTTGAGGTAATTCAAGATCGTGTGACTTACGTCGGAGATATTGCGATGGATGGACGTATCGCCAATATTGATGATGGCTCGTATGTTGGCACCTTCAAGACATATAAAGAATTAACTCAAGCCGCTGGCGAACAGCTATGGATACCAGGTCACGGCGAAGCCAAGAAGACTCTTCTAAAAGAGTATGGTGAGTTCATGGCTGGTATTTACGAAACCTGCGTCAAAGCGGTTCAAGATGGTATTGACCCCAGCGCAGCCAAAGCGCTGGTCTTAAAAGATCCAAGAGTCATGAAATACGCTAAAAGCACTAAAGGGTTTGAAGGCAATATTGGCAAGTACACCAGCCTGGCTTATTTAGAAGCAGAAAAGGAAGCTTTCTAAGCTTCCTTTTGATGGCGATTCTGCAGAAGATGAACTTGTACTTAGGCAGTTAAACCTGGCAGTAAGTCGTTCTTAATATCGTCGATATTTTCAAGACCCACCGCAATACGCACCAAACTATCCGTAATACCCGCAGCAGCTCTTGCCTCTGGACTTACTCTAACGTGAGTGGTTGTTGCAGGATGCGTAATGGTTGTTCGAGTATCACCCAAATTAGCAGTAATCGATAAGAGCTTAGTACCGTCAATCACTTTCCAAGCAGCTTCCTGGCCGCCCTTTAATTTGAAAGACAAAATCGGGCCGCCCATTTTTTGCTGGGTACGAGCTAATTCATACTGAGGATGAGACTTCAAACCTGGGTGATACACACGCTCCACTGCCGGCTGTTGCTCTAGCCACTCAGCCAATTCAAGAGCCGCTTGACTTTGCTTTTCAAGGCGCAAACTTAAAGTTTCTAGCCCCTTCAGAATGACCCATGCATTAAATGCAGATAGTGTCGGTCCTGTAGTTCTGACGTACGGGAAAACTTTACCCAAAATGAATTCTTCGGTACCAACAATAGCACCACCCAATACACGACCTTGACCATCTAAATACTTCGTAGCCGAATGAATCACCACATCAGCACCCAATGCCAATGGTTTTTGTAACGCAGGCGTGCAGAAGCAGTTATCCACCACATAAAGAGCTTTAGCTGCTTTAGCAATTTTTGCGATAGCAGCAATATCAGCCACTTCAGTGAGCGGATTTGATGGCGTCTCCAAGTAGAAAAGCTTGGTATTAGGCTTCACTGCGGCTTGCCAGGCACCCAAATCAGACATATCAACATAAGTTGTTTCAATGCCAAATCGACCCAAGATATTAGTGAACAACTGAATCGTTGCACCGAATACTGAGCGAGAGCAAATCAGGTGATCACCAGCTTGCAAATGAGCCATAGCCACTGTCATGATGGCTGACATGCCAGATGAAGTGGCAATACAAGATTCACCACCCTCTAAGGCAGCCAAGCGATCTTGGAACATAGCCACAGTAGGATTGGTAAAACGTGAATAGATGAATCCTTTTTCCGCATTGGCAAAACCATGCGCAGCATCTGCCGCACTATCAAAGCAGAAACTAGAAGTCAGGAACATAGCTTCTGAGTGCTCATTAAATTCTGTACGGCGAACACCTGCCCGCACACCCAAAGTTTCGGTGTGAAGATTTTTAATATCGATCGGTGCTCTTTTTTTATTGCTCATACCTGAATACTACTCTTGAGAAGCCAAATGTAAATGTAATTGTGATCTAGCCAAGTCTGTACCCTCATCTTGCTGACGATCAGCCAAAGCCTTCGGCGTATTGCGAGAAGCCTCTAGAGCATCTAAATAAGACTCAGTAATATCACCGGTAATGTAGTTGCCATCAAAGCAAGATGAATCAAAATTTTCAATCGCAGGATTGATATCTCTCACTGCTTTTTTCAAATCTTCAACATCTTGATAAATCAATTCATCAGCACCAATCAGCTTGGTAATTTCTTCATGAGTACGGCCATAAGCCACTAACTCACTGCGCGTTGGCATATCAATGCCATAGACGTTCGGGAAACGAACCGGCGGCGCAGCTGAAGCGAAGATCACTTTCTTAGCGCCTGCATCACGGGCCATTTGCACAATCTCATAAGAGGTAGTGCCACGCACAATGGAGTCATCGACAATTAGAACGTTTTTATCTTTGAACTCTAAACGCATAGCGTTGAGTTTTTGGCGCACTGATTTTTTACGCATAGCTTGACCAGGCATGATGAATGTACGGCCCACATAACGATTCTTAAAGAATCCTTCGCGGTACGGCACGCCTAATAACTTGGCTACTTGCATCGCAGCTGGTCGGCTTGAATCAGGAATCGGCATCACGACATCAATTTGTGATGCATCCGTTTCACGGGCAATTTTTTTGGCTAAGTAATTACCCATCAATAAACGCACATCGTAAACAGTCACACCATCAATACATGAATCTGGGCGAGCCAAATAAACGTATTCAAAAATACATGGATTTAATTTAGCGCCCTCAGCACATAGCTTGCTGTGGAATTGACCAGCGTTATCAATGAAGATGGCTTCGCCGGGAGCCACATCTCTAACCACCTTAAAACCCAAACCTTCAAGAGTGACTGATTCAGAAGCAATCATCCACTCAGGACCTTGAGGCGTGTCTAAGCGACCGATACACAAAGGACGAATACCAAATGGATCGCGGAAAGCTAACAAACCATAACCAGCAATCAAAGATACAACCGCATATGAACCTTTGAGACGCTGGTGAACTTTAGTCACAGCGGCAAATGCAGCGCTTGCATCCAAAGCGATGCTGTTGGTGGCGCGTTGCAATTCGTCGGCTAAAACGTTTAATAAAACTTCTGTATCAGAATTAGTATTGATGTGACGTCTATCACGGTAGAACATCTCATCGCGCAATGCTGGGGCGTTTGTTAAATTACCGTTGTGCGCCAAGATAATGCCAAATGGTGCATTCACATAAAAAGGCTGAGCCTCTTCTTCACTACTGGCTGATCCGGCTGTTGGGTAACGAACCTGACCAATACCAGCATTACCTGGCAAGCTGCGCATATTACGAGTGCGGAAAACATCACGCACCATGCCGTTTGCTTTATGCATGCTAAATGAACTGCCGTTCATGGTTGCAATACCGGCAGCGTCCTGACCACGATGTTGCAATAACAACAAAGCGTCATACAGCAACTGATTGACTGGACTATTGCCTACCGCACCGACAATACCGCACATAGAGACCTCTATCTTTTTAAAACTTACTTCTTCAACTGCCCAGACACCTGAGCAGCCCATTCATCCGGTAACCATGCCTGAGTCATGCCAATCAATAATTCAATTGCAGGCAAGGACCAAGCTTTTCGCCATTCAGTAGTTTGAGAAATACTGGTTAATGCAGCCAAACTACTTAAGACCACAACGACCAATAAACCTCTTAACAAACCAAATGCAAAACCTAAAAAACGATCCATGGGGCTCAAGCCCGCTTGTTGCATTAACTTAGCAAGGAATTTTCCGACTAAGGCACAAACGATCATGACCACAATGAACAAAACAACAAAACCCAAAGCTAAACGAGTCATCTCACCACCAGGCACTCCCGTTAACCATTCATAGGCCAACCAAGTCGCATAGTGATAGGCAATCCAAGAAGCAGCAACCCAACCAATCAGGGCTAATACTTCACGAACTAAACCACGCCAGATACCCATCAAACCAGATATCACCAAAATCGCAAAAGCCAGGATATCTATTAGCGTGAAATGAAGGCTCATAAGGCTAATTCTCTTTGATTAATTAGTTGGCTTTTTGCTCAATGAGCTTGGGACTCAAGCCAACGTAACGAATCTTTTTCTCAGCAGCTTCAGCACTTGCTTTGTCAGCGTAAGGACCCGACCTCAAGAGATGTAACTTGCCACCTTCTTTATTTGTTCTGATATCAACATACGTTGTTACTTTTTGTTCTTTCAGTTTGGCTTGCCAATTTTTAACGCGTTCCTCTGATGAGAAAGCGCCAATCTGTATGACATATTTAGAGCCGTTAGCTGCAGGACTAGCTGTTGCTGGTGCTGGCTTTTTATCTTGACGCCCTTCCAAAATAGCAATGACTTCTTCGCCTTTATCTAAAGTCTTTGCAACCGGTGCAGGCTTGTCAGATTTTGCTTCTTCTTTGAGGGTTTCTTTTTTGGCTTCTTTGGAGTCCTTGGAATCCTTTGAATCTTTGGCTTCTTTTTCTAAAGCCGCTTTTTTATCAGCTTCAGAAGCTGCAACAGATTTAGCATCAGCAGGCTTTTCATCTTTGGCGCCCGGCTGAATAATTTGGATGGCGATGTCGTTGGCATGATTCTTCGGTTGAGAATCAAATATGAGAGGTAAACCAGCTACCGCGACCGTAACCATGAAAACAGCGCCAATTAAACGATGTCTTGCCTTTTGACGTTCAGGATCTTCCGTTAGATTATCCTCAACTGGCGTGTTGTTTTTTGTACTTGGGCGGTTAAAAAAAGGTAGGCGCATCAGCTAAATTTCTAAGTCAAAGTTGTGTCACATTTAATGAGCTTTTGCATTTCGATAGGCCAACACACCAGCTACAGTGAAGAAGGATCCGAATACCGATATTCTATCACCCTCACCTGCCTTCTTTAGCGCTGCTTGATAGGCTAATTCTGGACTTTTAAAGGTTTCAATCCCAGAATCCTTGCCTTCCTTAAAGCCCAGAGCTTTTAACTCCTTAGCGAGATCTTCTGCCGAGGCTGCTCTTGGAGTTGGCAAGTCACAAAAATACCAAAAATCAACCTTATCGAGCATGGGTTTCAGCACCCCAGCGATGTCTTTATCAGCCATGGCGCCAAAAACAGCAATGGTATACGGGTGGTAAGCCATGTTTTCAAGGTTTTGAGCTAAGGCGGCGCTCGCATGGGGATTGTGAGCCACATCCAAGATGATGGTTGGCTGACCTGGCAAGACTTGGAAGCGTCCTGGCAACTCAACCCAAGCCATACCATTTCTGATTTCTTGAGCCCCGACTGGCAAACGGTCACGCACAGCAATCAAAGCCGCGATCACGGCTGAGGCATTCAATAATTGATTGGCGCCCCTGAGAGCGGGATAACCCAAACCAGAAAAGCGTTTATTTCTACCCGCCCAACCCCACTGCTGTTTGTCGCCCTGGAAATTAAAGTCTCTTCCCATGATCCACAAATCTGCGCCAATGGCCTCAGCATGATCAATAAGGGATTGAGGCGGAACAGGATCACCACAAATGGCAGGTTTATCAGACCTGAAAATACCTGCTTTTTCAAAAGCAATCTTTTCACGGGTATCACCCAGATAATCCATATGGTCTAAATCAATGCTGGTCACAATCGCGCAATCGGCGTCAATCATATTGACAGCATCTAAGCGCCCACCTAGACCTACTTCCAAGATAACCGCATCCAAACCTGCCTTGGAAAACAAATGCATGATGGCCAAGGTGGTGAACTCAAAATAGGTCAAGCTTGGGGCATCTGGCAGGCCCGCTCTGGCTGCTTCAACGATGTTGAAATGCTCAAGTAAAAGCTCGTCGCTGACCATTTCGCCATTGACGCGAGCTCGCTCATTGAACTTCAGAAAATGGGGGGATGTATGGCAGCCTACTTTATAAGATGCTGCCAACAGAATGCTTTCAAGCAAAGCACAAGTAGAGCCCTTGCCATTAGTACCGCCAACTGTGAAAACAAGGGCATCAAAGTGAAGTGCCAGGGCATCTTTCACGCGATTGATACGGTCTAAGCCCATATCAATGCCAACAGGATGCGCCTGCTCTAGGTGACGCAACCAATCATCTAGATTATCAAAGGTCGCAGACAAACTAGAAACTGTCTAGTTAAGCTACTGAATCGCTAGGCTGCTTAAGTAACAGCGCCAACAACTGAGCAATTTCTTGTCGCATATTGCGGCGATCAACAATCATGTCAATGCCACCTTTTTGCATCAAGAACTCTGATCTTTGGAAGCCTTCTGGCAATTTTTCGCGCACAGTCTGCTCAATCACTCGAGGACCCGCGAATCCGATCAAAGCCTTAGGCTCAGCCATCACCACGTCACCCATAAAAGCGAAGCTGGCAGAAATACCGCCCATGGTTGGATCAGTTAAAACGCTGATATATGGCAAACGTGCGTGAGCTAACTTCACCAACATCGCATTGGTTTTAGCCATTTGCATTAATGACAACAAGCTCTCTTGCATACGTGCGCCACCTGTTGCGCTGACACAAATGAAAGGAACTTTTTGCTCTAAAGCCATTTGGGCACCGCGCACAAAACGCTCACCCACAACAGAACCCATGGAACCACCCATGAACTCGAATTCGAAACAGGCAACTACCACAGGAATGGTGTGGATAGATCCAGCCATCACCACCATCGCATCGGTTTCACCGGTAGTATCGATAGCGTCTTTGAGGCGATCTGGGTATTTCTTCGTGTCTTTGAATTTCAGTGCATCGACTGGCAATACTTCTTGGCCAATCTCATGACGGCCTTCTAGATCCAATAACTTATCTAGGCGCTCACGCGCATTAATGCGCATATGGTGATCACACTTAGGGCAAACATGTAAATTCGCCTCGATATCGTTACGATAAAGAACGGCTTCACAAGATGGGCATTTCACCCACAAACCCTCAGGAACGCTTTTACGTTGTGCCGGGTCAGTATGTTGAATACTTGGCGGAAGTAGTTTATCTAACCAACTCATATTATTTATCCAAAGCCTCGCGGATGTCCCTTAGGAAACGTTCTAGTGATTGTACTCTTTCAGCGCTAGGGGTTTCCTCTAATAATTGCACAATTCGGCTACCAATCACCACCGCATCTGCTGTCTGCCCTACTGCCACGGCAGATTGGGCATCTCTGATGCCAAAACCAACCGCAATCGGCACATGAGAGGCTGCCCTAATTTGGGGAATAATCCCGGCAACTGCTTTAGTGTCGAGATTAGCTGAACCTGTCACACCTTTTAGCGATACATAGTAGATATAACCAGCAGCTACTTTACCAACTTGGTCAATACGAGCCTGAGAAGATGTTGGCGCCAACAAGAAAATAGGATCAATACCAGCAGCTCTACATTGCTGGGCAAAATCTTCACATTCTTCAGGCGGGTAATCCACCACCAACACTCCGTCCACGCCAGCGTCTTTGGCTGTTCGTACGAAAGTCTCCGTCCCCATATGTTCGATAGGATTGGCATAGCCCATTAAAACGATTGGCGTGTGATCATTGGTTTGACGGAACTCTTTCACAATCTCGATCACGTGCTTCAAACTCATACCGTGCGATAAAGCGCGCTCAGAGGCTCGCTGAATCACTGGGCCATCTGCCATAGGGTCTGAGAATGGAATGCCCAACTCAATCACATCCGCACCACCACGCACCAAGGCATGTAATAAATCTAAGGTGATACCAGGCTCAGGATCTCCTGCCGTGATGAAAGGCACCAAACCTTTACGACCCTGAGCCTTCAGCTCAGCAAATACTTTTGCAATTTTCGACATCTAAATTCCTAAAACTTCAAACCTGATTCTTGAGCAACCGTGTGCATATCTTTATCGCCACGACCAGATAAATTCACCAAAATTGTTTTATCTTTCGGTAAGCCTGATGCGAGCTTGCACGCGTATGCAATGGCGTGACTGCTTTCAAGCGCAGGAATAATGCCTTCGATACGGCAACAATCATGGAAAGCTTTTAGCGCTTCATCATCAGTCACAGCCACGTACTCTGCTCTCTTAGAATCTTTTAACCAAGCATGTTCTGGGCCTACACCTGGGTAGTCCATACCTGCTGAAACTGAATGTGTCTCTGCAATCTGACCATCCTCGTTTTGTAACAAATAAGTACGGTTGCCGTGTAAAACACCTGGCGTACCCGCGACCAAAGCGGCTGAGTGATCTTTGGTATTCAAGCCACGACCTGCGGCTTCAACACCAACTAATTTCACATCAGGCACATCAATGTATGGATAGAAAATACCCATGGCATTCGAACCACCACCGACGCAAGCCATCACGTAGTCTGGTTGACGACCAATCATTTCTGGCATTTGTACTTTGCACTCTTCACCAATCACGCTTTGGAAATCGCGCACCATCATTGGATATGGATGAGGACCAGCAACAGTGCCAATAATGTAAAAAGTGCTTTCTACGTTGGTGACCCAATCACGCATCGCTTCATTCAAAGCATCTTTAAGTGTTTTTGTACCGGACTCGACGGGCACCACTGTGGCGCCCAAGAGTTTCATGCGATAAACGTTTTGCGCTTGGCGAGCAACGTCTACAGAACCTTGATAGACGAT
>JACCDJ010109433.1_pt1 | contig 19672 bp, 20 predicted proteins | sample 7444481 | NCBI WGS metagenome assembly JACCDJ01 (sample SAMN15323435, study PRJNA562643) | freshwater metagenome | isolation source: river surface water | place: USA:Blue River Watershed | collected 2017-08-15 | reverse complement strand
AGCTCCGTAGGAGCATTACCTCCCCTACTACTTTTACGAGGTAAAAGTCCCGATAGCGAAACTTCGCTATTCGGGAAGGGGGTTAGAGAAGCATTTCTACAGACGAGTTTCGCTGTCTGCACAAGGTGGTCTTTTAATGCAAGAAACGTTTTGGAGAAATCTCCAATTGTCCCTTAAAGAAGCATAAACCCGCATGATTTATGGGTTGCCAGTTATCGTTGGTCGCCTGAAATTTGCAGGATGACTAACTCAATTGTAACCATTTCAACCCTTATCCATCATTGCCGAGGAATGGCAATCATTTTTGATGCTGATCTTGCAAAATTGTATCAAACAGAAACAAAGTAAATCAACAGGGCTGTTCAGAGAAATAAAGACAGATTTCCTGACGATTTCGCTTTTCAATTGACCAAGGAGGAATGGGATGGTTTGAGGTTCCATTCTGGCACCTCAAAATCCGGATCCGGTGGACGGAGATATTACCCATTCGTTTTCACAGAACAAGGAGTTGCCATGCTTTCGGCCGTTCTGAGAACGGAAATCGCTTTAAAAGTGAGCATTGCTATCATCCGAGCCTTCGTCGATTTTAAAAAACAAAATTTTCAGCTTATTCAGATTTCGGAACGGGTAGATACAATCGAAAGAAATCAATTACAAGCCAACCAAAGAATAGATACCTTGATGAATATTTTCGAAACCCAAACTCTCCCAAAACAAGGTATCTTCTTCAACAACCAGATATTTGACGCCTATGCCTTCAGCAGTGATTTAATCAAGCGTGCAAAAAAATCCATTGTTTTATTGGACAACTATATTGACGAAACTACATTGGTCCAATTGTCCAAAAGAAATGCAAGGGTAACCTGTACGATATATACAGAGAAGATTACTGAGCAAATGCAATTGGATTTGGAAAAGCACAACGGACAATATCCACCGATTGATCTCCGGGTATTAAAGAATGTTCATGATCGATTTTTAATTTTAGACAATAAGGAATTGTATCATTTGGGAGCGTCATTGAAGGATCTGGGAAAGCGATGGTTTGCGTTTTCTAGGATCGATGAGATCTTGGATGAGGTGCTTGCGCGGTTGGATTGATTTCAGTCTCATTCTCATTCCGTTTGTGTTTCTCTTTCTGGTTTAGACATTTATCAGCTTTTTACTCGATTAAAATTTCATTTTCTAGAAACTGAGTGAAATATCACAGTGATATCAAATCCCTTTAATGATTAATCAATAAATTGGTATAATTGTCATACTGGCATTTATTCCCATGGGATTACTAGGACTAAGCGGAGAGGCCAATGTGCTAGAAATATTACCATTCCAAACTATGTTCATATCTTGAACTGGATCCAAAAATAAAACCTCTGAGATTTTTTTTCCTGTTACATCTGCTGAACAAGCTCCGCCATTTCCGCCAGACCAATTCAATTGAATATTGTTATTTAGTGTAGCCCCAGAGTAATATTTTTTAGAAAATCCTGTATTAGCAGAACCATATCCACAAGAATAGGTTTGAAATAATTTGGTAAAATACACATCGGATTTTGCACTGAAAATCTTCAATTGTGAAGTATTAATATCATTGAACGTTACATCTAAATTGAAGTTACATGAACCGGATTGCATAATTGGATAAATTCCTTCTCCGGTTGTTACTTCTAATATCAAACCTCGTATAGGGATAGATGAACTCAATTGATAGTTACCGCTTATATTAAAGGAAGTATTCGCTGCGAAATTTTGATATGAATTTGTAAATAGCATTATTGAATTCAGATCATAAGTTTCAATTTTTTTCATTGAGCTAATAAATTCCTGCTCACTCCCAATATTTCCCAAAGACAACCAAACTTCATAAGCACTCATTCCATTTGCCCCCGCTGGTCCTGTCAAACCAATGGGTCCTTGCGGCCCCGTTGCGCCAGTTGCTCCCGCCGGTCCTGTCAATCCAATAGGACCTTGTGGTCCAGTTGCGCCAGTAGCCCCCGCCGGCCCTGTCAATCCAATAGGCCCTTGTGGTCCAGTAGCCCCCGCCGGACCTGTTAATCCAATGGGCCCCTGCGGCCCTGTTGCACCAGTAGCCCCCGCTGGTCCTGTTAACCCAATGGGTCCTTGCGGTCCGGTTGCGCCTGTCGCACCCGCCGGTCCCGTTGCTCCAGTAGCTCCATCCGCTCCGGCTGGACCTTGTGGCCCTGCCGGACCCTGCGGACCGACTGGCCCATTGGCGGCGTACAACGCAAAGGGGACGCTCATGAGTTGTTGTGTGCCCATGTCTACAAAGCCGTTGCCCAGGTTCATTTCTACTTGCATGAACTTGGTGGTGTTGGCCCAGTTGATGGCGGCAAAGGTGTTTTGCACCGCAGTGCCTTGTCCTATAACAGCCGATACCAATCCCTGTGTGTTGGTAGTTAGGGCATGGGTCTCTTGGTATTCCACTGCCCCATCCGTTGTATTTTGATGCAATGTGAATTTTGTCGTTACTGCTGCATTGGCTGCCAAACTTCCGTTGGCATTTCGCACAACGGCTTGATAAGGAATCCCTGGAGGGACAGGATTCGTATTTGTGCTTCCATCATTGGCAATAGGGGTTGAAGTAAAAATCGCAAGAGCCTCTTCAGCACTAATTACTCGATTATAAAAAGCTACATCATCTATTTTTCCACCAAAACCATTGTAAGCACTTATTGACTTACGTCCCAAATTCCAAGATTCTTGCCCTCGCGTCCCATCTCCTTGGAACATGACTCCAGTCGATGGTGAAATTTGAACCTCATTAGTTAACTGTCCATTGATATACAATGCACCAACACCAGTACTTATGTCACAAGTATATAAAAAATGCACCCACTGGTTAGTACCTAATGAAGAAGTTGCATTATTTGTAGTGCCTATTCCTACACCAAAATTTACTCTTATTTTGTCCTGAGAATAATCCCCAATTAATCCACTCTCCCTCCTGCCAAAAACGCGCGGATCTATCATTATTGGACCAGGATACAACATAAGCCATAGTGACATGCTAAATTGATTATCAAATTGAAAATCCATATTAGGCAACTGAATGTATGCATTCGAATTAAATCCAGAATTCGAATTAGGCCATTCGTAGGCTGAATTACTATTTCCAAGATGATCAGGACAAAGCAAAACATTGCCATTCAAAGTCCCATCATTCCCATTCCCACTTTCATCATTGGCGTTTCCATTAAAAGGATACCAAGCTACTAGACCATCCGTGGGGAGGTAGGCAGGGAGATTTTGGGCTTTTGCGCTTGTGCCAATCAAGGCGCAGAAGATGAAAACAAAGAAGTTCAGATTTTTCATGATCAGTTATTTAACATGTCAAATATAATTAAACTATATCTTATTCAAAATTTTCAAAAATAAATTCAATCATTATTCTATTTTTCATTGGGATTATAAAACAATATGAAAAACAAAATAGGGTTTAGTTTTCTGATAGTATTGCCTTTGATGCTATTGTTGGGTGATTATGATGTCGCTCCTACGGACATAGATCATCAGGCAAAAAAGAACACACAACGACTTAATGAAAAAAGATTCGTTGTGCTCATTTATCGCTCCTTAGGAGAGGTACTTTCAGAAAAAATCGTGAATTAGCCTGCAAATTGAAAATCCAACACGGCCATTTTCCACAAAATTTTCTGATATAACGGAAATATTTCCATTAATTTTTCCATTACAACCGAAATATTAATACATTTGAATCATGGAGCCTTTGAAACGAAATGCCCAAACCATTTTAGAAAAATGGATAGGAAAACGTAAAGTAATTGTTCTCACTGGCGCACGTCAAGTGGGAAAAACCACATTACTTAAAATGATGTTTCATCAAATTGACGATACCCTTTGGCTCAATGCGGACGAAAGTCCGGTGAGAAATCGTTTGAGTAAGCAGAGTGTAGAAAACTTGAAGGGTGTTGTAGGAAAATACAAATGGGTGGTCATCGATGAGATTCAAAGAATTGCCAATGCAGGATTATTGCTTAAAATATTGGCTGATCATTTTCAAAATACCCAATTTTTTGTAACGGGCTCCTCAGCCCTTGACATTGCCGACAATATTTTTGAACCACTAACCGGAAGACACTTGTTGTTTCATTTGCACCCGCTGATGTTGGGGGAAATGTATCCCAAATTGAGTTCATTTGAGATTGAACAAAAATGTGATTTTCATTTGGTCAATGGCTCCTATCCAGATGTGCACAATAACCCTGAAGATGCTGCTGTACTCCTCAAAAATCTGGCTTCACAATATCTCTACAAAGACGTCTTGGCTTGGAAAGACATTAGAAAACCGCAACTGCTTGAAAAATTACTTCAACTGTTGGCACACCAAGCTGGATCAGAAGTTTCTTATGCAGAGCTTGCTGGGCAACTACAGGTCAAATCTGAAACGGTAGAAAGTTATATTGATCTACTTGAAAAATCCTTTGTGGTATTCCGATTATCCGCCATGAGTAATAACCCTCGAAAAGAGGTCAGTAAAATGAGCAAGATCTTTTTTTGGGACAATGGTATCCGCAATGCGGTGATTGAAAATTTTAATGATATCAGTAACCGAAATGATATTGGTAAACTGTGGGAGAATTTTGTTGTGAGTGAACGAAAAAAATGGCTCGCTTGGAATAGACCACATGTAAAAAGTTATTTCTGGCGCAATTACAATCAAAGTGAGGTGGACTATGTAGAACAGGACGGTAAAATAATCCATGCCTATGAAATCAAATGGAACAGTCAAAAAAAACACAATGTAAGCAGAGCTTTCATGAATGCATATCCTGAAGCTTCAGTCCAAATTATTACACCCAGGAATATTTCGGATTTTTTAAGCGGTGACCTTTAATTACAGGGGTTTTCGATGAGAATTAAATCGTCAGAAAAAGAAACGAGCCAGTACTCAGTAGCCGGTAATCAGTAGCCAGTACTCACTACTCGATACTCGATACTCGATACTCATTACTCAATACTCGATACTCACTACTCCTGCCTCCTCTCCGTGAAACACCACTCCCAACCTACCCCCTTTACTTTGTAACCCACACTGTTTTCAACAAAGAGCGATGCGCTATTCATTATTTATCAGTAGCTTACAAGGTTATGAACAATTACAGATTTCATTTCGTGTGCATAACTTGGACGTGGAACAGCGTGGGTTTCCGAAGAAAAAAAACGAAATTCGCAAGAACGTGAAACACACGTGGAACAATTTTTAAAGCGAGAAAGAATGGGTAAAATCATTACCGTAGCCAACCAAAAGGGTGGCGTTGGAAAAACCACTTCAGCCATCAACCTGGCCGCCTGCTTTGGCGTATTGGAGTACAAAACCCTATTGGTGGACGCCGATCCACAGGCCAATGCCACTTCTGGTGTGGGTATTGATCCCAAAGACGTGAAGACCAGCATCTATGAATGTTTGGTCAACGATGTTCACCCCCGTGAAATCATTATCCCTACCGAAAATCCAAATCTGGATCTGATTCCTGCCCACATCGACCTTGTGGGTGCTGAGATTGAATTGATCAGCTTGGAAAAAAGAGAATACCAAATGCGCGCCGCATTGGAAAAGGTAAAGGATGATTATGATTTCATCATCATCGACTGCTCCCCTTCTCTTGGTTTGGTAACGGTGAACGCTTTGTCTGCCTCTGATAGCGTCATCATCCCTGTGCAGTGCGAGTACTTTGCATTGGAAGGCTTGGGCAAATTGTTGAACACGATCAAAATCGTTCAGCAAAAACTGAATCCTGAATTGTCCATCGAGGGCATCTTGTTGACCATGTACGATACCCGTTTGCGCCTGAGCAACCAGGTATTGGAAGAGGTAAAAGTGCATTTCCAAGAGTTGGTTTTTGACACCGTCATTCACCGCAATACCACATTGGGTGAGGCGCCTAGCTTTGGTCAAACCATTATCATGCACGATGCGAGCTGCAAAGGTTCCATCAATTATTTGAACTTGGCCAGAGAGATTCTGCAAAAGAATGACATGACCAAAATGAAGGGAGAGGATAAATACATAGACGTAGACAATGGCTAAGAAACAAGCATTAGGTCGTGGATTGAGCGCTTTGCTCGAGAACGCAGGAAGTATCGTTAAAGAAAAAAACGAATCCAAAGCTGCAGTTGCGGTTCAGCCAGAACCAGCTGTAGAATTAAAAGACAACGAGACCATCGGCCACATTGCGGGTGATATCTCGCTTATCTCAGTGGCTTGGATTGAAGCCAATCCCTTCCAACCCCGTCAAGAATTCTCTCCAGATGCCTTGATTGATTTGGCACAGAGCATTCGTGAATTGGGTTTGATTCAACCCATCACGGTTAGAAAAATATCTGCCAAGAAATACCAAATCATCAGTGGTGAACGCCGCTTCCGCGCCTCTCAAATGGCTGGTTTGGAGGAAGTTCCGGTGTATGTGCGCGCGGCGGATGATCAAGGCATGTTGGAGATGGCCTTGGTTGAAAACATCCAACGTGAGAACCTGAATGCAATAGAAGTTGCCATCTCTTTCAAACGTTTGATGGAGGAATGCAGCCTAACCACAGAGGCATTGGCAGAGCGTGTAGGTAAAGACAGAACAACAGTAACCAACTATGTTCGTCTTCTCAAATTGCCACCCGATATTCAAATGGGCATCATTGAAAAGCGCATCTCCATGGGACATGCACGTGCTTTAATCAATATCCCAGAGTCCAAACAATTGAACATCTACAAGACCATTCTTGAAAAGGACTTGAGTGTGCGAAAAGTGGAAGAATTGGCCAAGGAAGATGATGTTCCAAAATTATTCCGCCCTGCCAAAGTTATTCTTCCTGTAGAGTTTCAAAAAATGCAAGCCGAATTGCGCTTGAAATATGGAAAAAGAGCCAAGGTTCAACGCGCCGACAGCGGTGTAGGTAAGTTGGAAATTCCGTTCAACAATGATGATGATTTGCAACGCATCATCGATCTATTGGGATTGTGAGACTCTCACTCATCATAGCTTTCCTTTTCCCAATTTGTCTTTTAGGACAAAGTGAGATTGACACAACTACCTCCGCTCCGAACGCAAAAAGAACTTTCCACGACAAATGGAATGAACAGCCCTCACCTTTGAAGGCAACTGTTTTTTCAGCAGTACTGCCCGGTGCGGGCCAAGTTTACAACAAAAAGTATTGGAAAGCTCCCATTGTTTGGGCGGCTGTTGGAACTTGTGTGTACTTTATTGGAAGAAACAGCAAAGAGTATCAGTATTACAAGTCGGAATACATAAAGGCTGCAGATACCGACCCCTTGACACAAAGTGAGTTTACCGCAGATCAAATCAAGCCTGTTATGGATACCTACCGCCAATGGTTGGACATGAGCTATTTCAGTTTATTGGGTGTTTATGCCTTGCAAATCATCGATGCCCATGTGGATGCGCATTTGTCATCATTTGACATCAGTCGCGATTTGAGTTTGCATTGGTCGCCGGTGCGGATTCAGCAGCCGGGGCAATCCAAACTTGGATTATCTTTATCACTACAATTTTAAAGCATGCGAGTAGCCATTTTGGGATATGGTAAAATGGGCAAAGCCATTGAACCCATTCTTATCGAACGAGGACATGAGATCGTTCTAAAAGTCAACAGCGAAAACCCGCTAAAATCTTCGGATTTGAATGGTGTTGAGGTTGCCATAGAAGTCAGTCGTCCGGATTTGGCCATGTTCCATATTGAACAATGCATGTCCGCCAAAGTTCCCATTGTTGTAGGAACAACAGGTTGGTATCAGCATTTGCCAGAAATAAAAACCAAGGTTGAAAATGAGGGATTACACCTTTTGTACGCCACTAATTTTTCAATCGGGGTTCACATGGTATTTGCCCTGAATCAAATCCTAGCCAAATGGATGAATCATTATCCTGGCTATACACCCAGCATTGAAGAGATCCATCACACTGCTAAACTGGACGCCCCGTCTGGTACAGGCATCACATTGGCTGAAGGCATATTGGACAACATCCATCGGAAAGACCATTGGGTGAATCGCGCCAGCGAAATAGAAAATGAATTGGCTTTAACTTCTATTAGAGAAGAAAATGTTCCAGGCACCCATACGGTTTCGTATGTTAGCGACGTGGACACCATTGAATTGAAACACATTGCGCACAACAGAAATGGATTTGCCAAAGGGGCCGTTGAAGCCGCTGAGTGGTTGGTTCAACACCCTGGCATTCACAGCATGCAAGACTTTTTAAACTTTACAACATTATGAAATTGGGAATCCCGGAGATGATGTTCATTCTCCTCATTGTTATTTACTGCATTACCTTACCTAAAATATTGGCCCGTGCCGGACAAAAAACATGGATGGCCTATGTACCCTTTTTACAATTCTATCCTTGGGTCAAAGCCATTCAACGTCCATGGTATTGGGCACTGTTGATGTTGGTACCAGGAGTTAATTTCATCATGATGGTGATTGCGCAGGTGGAATTGGGTATTGCCTTTAACCAGCGCAGCACAAAAGAGCAATGGCTATTTGGAGGTTTACCCTGGTGGCGTTTGATACAACTTGCTTTTCAGCAAACCAACATTGAGTATGTTGGTCCAAGATCTTGGGAAGGAAAAAAGAAGAGTTTTGCTCGTGAATGGAGTGAGGCGCTTTTGTTTGCTGTAGTAGCAGCCAGTGTCATCCGTAGTTTTTTCTTGGAAGCCTTTACCATCCCTACTCCATCCATGGAAAAGAGCATGTTGGTGGGCGATTATTTATTTGTGAGCAAGTTTGCCTATGGCACCAAGCTTCCTCAAACCCCCATGAGTATTCCTTTCATGCACAACGCCCTTCCCTTTAGTGGAATGCCGAACAGTTATTTGGAATGGTTCACACTGCCTTATTACCGTTTACCAGGAATAGGAAAGGTAGAACGTTTTGATCCTGTGGTTTTCAATTTTCCGCATGGTGATACTATTCTTGTTGACCCCTATTACGCTGGACATGATTACTATGGTATCTTAAGACAAGAAGCCATGTTCATGGCGCAAGGCTTTGACAACTATGCCAAAGATCCAGAGAAATATGAGGCATTGGCGCGCAAAAATTTCACTGAGAAAAAAGTGTGCGTTTCCTGCGCTGCACAGAAAAGACTCCGCAAACCTTTGCCCATTGGTGGATTGCGTTACCGACCGATGGATAAAAAAGAGAATTACATCAAGCGCTGTATTGGCTTACCAGGAGATCAACTGACCATCAAGCACCGTCAAGTGTTCATCAATGGTCAAGCCATTGAGAATCCCGAAGGACTAATGTTCAATTATGAATTTGAATTGAAAAATCCTGCTTATGCCAATAGAATTCAGGATAAATACAGTATCAACATTGATGATTTGAATGTCCTCCCTGATTCTGCAGGGAATCCCTCGAATTTTTTCCGTTGTCCTTTAACACAAGAAGTGTACAACGAGTTAAAAAACAATCCGGAAGTCCTCTGGATTGAAGCCCAAGACGAAATAGTGAACGAAAATCCACCGGGAACATTATTCCCCAATAGTTTGAATCCCGCATTTGAGAACTGGACCGTAGACAATTATGGTCCTGTAGTGATCCCCGCCAAAGGAATGAGCATTCCGATGAATGAGCTGAACTATGCCATGTATCAGAGGGTTATCCGTGTTTATGAAGGTCATCAATTGGAAAAACGTGGTAATGACTACTTTATTGATGGCCAAAAGGCCGCGCAATACACTTTTGAAAGTGATTATTACTGGATGATGGGGGACAACAGACACCACAGTGCGGATAGTCGTTTTTGGGGATTTGTTCCAGAGAATCATGTGGTTGGAAAAGCCGTATTTACTTGGTTCTCAAAAGCGGATCCCAACTATCAAGGACATAGCAAAATCCGTTGGGACAGGATGTTTAAACTCGTTGACTAGTTCATGTACGCCGTACCAACGTTTTTATTCCCTCCCGTATCGTATTGTATTTTTCTACAACAAGCGCATCCCCACAAGGATGTGCTTTCTTTATACCACAAACAGAGTCCTCGAAACCATTTTGAAATACTCAGTGCCAATGGCCGGCAGAAAATCACTTTTGGAGTAAAAAGCAATGGTGGTATCAAAACATCTCTGAAAGATATCTTCTTAGATGATGGAAATTGGGCGCGCACCACATTGCGGTCCATTCAATCAGCTTACGGAAAAAGTGCTTTTTACTTCTTTTATCAGCATGAGCTTGAAAAGCTGATCATGGGCTGCCAAGGACAGAATCTTGCCATTACCCATCAATCCATTCATGACTGGTTGTATCAATACGGCATGGTTCCCCAATGGCCAGATGCATCTGCTGAGGTCACCCCAATTGTTGTCGAAAAAAAATGGGAGATAACCTCTCCCATTCAATCGTATCATCAAGTTTTTCAAGACCGATTTCCTTTCCAAAATGACCTGAGCATTTTGGATTTGATGTTTAACCTCGGCCCTGAAGCCAAGAGTTACCTACATCAACATCCCATCGTTACGCCTGTCCTTGTGGACCACCGAAATTCATTGGAATAATGGGGTCTTGTCCCAAGGTCTCTTGAATCTTTCCATGTTGCGATTCAAACTTTTGAATATTGTCTGCTAAGGCACGCTGAAGTCTTTTGGCATGCTGTGGCGTTAATACAATTCTGGAAACTACCTTGGCCTTGGGTACTCCGGGCATCATTCTAATAAAATCAACAATAAACTCTGCAGGGGAATGGGTAATAACCGCCAAGTTCGAGTACTTTCCTTCTGACATTTCTTCGCTCAATTCAATATTGAGTCCTTCATCTTTTTGTTGTGCCATGTTACAATATATTTTTTAGTTCAATTAATTCAGTTATGGTAAAAGTAGGTTGAACATTGTGCCGATGATCATTGAATTTTAAAAAAACTTGATCCATCCCCACACCACGTGCACCTAAAATATCAGCTTCCCAATCATCCCCGATCATCAAACTTTCCTCTGCGTTGGTTCCTGCCAATTCAAAGGCGTACTCGAAAATCTTGGGATTGGGCTTTCTTACCCCCACGTCTTCACTGTTGATGTTGTGCACAAAGAATGGAGTTAGACCACTTCCATCCATTTTGATTCCTTGTATTTCTTTAAATCCATTGGTAATAATGTGCATGGTGTACTTTCCTTGGAGATAATTCAAAATCTCCAACGCTCCAGGAATCACGTGGGGCTGGCGGGGACATTGATCGACAAAGGCAGCAGCAAAACGTTCCATCCATTCATCGTTGTAGGCAAAGCCAATGTCATCCATGGATCGCGAAAAACGAGCGGTGCGTAGCTCTTCTTTGGTCATTGTACCTTCACGGTACATGGCCCACACTTTGGCATTGTGCTTTAAGTAGGCTTTATTGAAAGCCTCAAACAAAGTTTCGTCTATTTCAAACTGCACAAACATCTGTCGCAAGGTCAATTCTGCATTGCGGTGAATGTCCCACAGGGTGCCATCCAAATCAAAAAAAACATGTTTGTACTTGCTCATTTCTTGTTGCATTTTAATACCACGTCGCAAAGTCGATGGCTATACCCCACTTCATTGTCATACCAGCCCACTACTTTGACCATATTGCCAATGACCGATGTGAGGCCCGCATCGAATACACAGCTGTGGCTGTTGCCAATGATATCACTCGAAACAATGGGATCTTCTGTGTATTCCAATACTCCACTCCACCTGGATTGAGCAGCATCTTGGAAAAATTTGTTGATTTGATTGATGCTCAACGGTTGCTTCACTATACTGGTGATATCCGTTAACGAGCCATCGGGAACGGGAACGCGCATTCCGCAACCACCCAACTTATCGGAGAGATGCGGAAATATTCTCGTTAGCGCTTTGGCTGCGCCTGTCGTTGTAGGTACGATACTTTGCAATGCTCCTCTTCCCCTGCGCCAGTCTTTGTGCGGCGCATCATGCAAACGTTGATCTCCGGTATAAGAATGCACCGTGGTGATGGAGCAACTCTCAATTTGACAATTCTCGTCTATCAGTTGAATCATGTGTGCCGCACTATTGGTGGTGCAGGAAGCGCAACTGATGATATTGGATTGCTCTATCCCTTCGTCATTGATTCCCAAAACCACCATCGGGATGGCATCGTCATCTGAGGGTGCCGATAATATGACCTTTTTAACCCCCTGAGAAAGGTGTTGAGACAATTCACTTTTGGTTTTCCAAATGCCTGTCGATTCTATCACGACATCCACACCCCATTGCGACCAATCTACCACTTCATTGGGTGTGATCTTTTGATGATAACAAGTATTGCTTTCATCGGCAATCCAACCACTCTTCGTGCGGGCAACGGTATTTTTTAATGATCCATGTATACTGTCATATTGCAACAGATGAAACATGGTATTTTCATCATACAAATCAGCAACGACGACAATTTGAATATTGGGATAATTCAAGGCAGCCCTGTAAACTCCCCTTCCAATCCTTCCAAAACCATGGATTCCTACCCTCACCTTCTCGTTGTCTCTCATTACAACATGTGTTTTTCGGCATGATACGAAGAGCGCACCAGTGGTCCGCTTTCCACATGACGGAAACCCATCTCTTTTCCAAGCGCCTCATATTCAGCAAAACGCTCCGGTGTAATAAACTCCGCCACTGGTAAGTGTTTGGGAGTAGGTTGTAAATATTGCCCCAAGGTAATAACATCCAAACCCACTGCTCTCAAATCCTCCATGGTCTCCAATACCTCTTGATGAGATTCGCCTAGACCCAACATGACCCCACTCTTGGTGCGCATACCTCCTTGTTTCAACCTGCGCAACACTTCCAAGCTTCTGTCATACTTGGCTTGGATTCTGACTTGCTTGGTCAATCGTCTTACTGTCTCCAAATTGTGAGAAACTATTTCTGGCGCGACATCAATGATGCGTTGCAGATTCTCCCATTTCCCAGCAAAATCCGGGATCAACGTTTCCATGGTTACACCAGGAGCTTTTCTTCTCACCGCCTCCACTGTTTTGACCCAGATATCTGCACCTCCATCGGCAAGATCATCTCTGTCCACGGAAGTAAGCACGGCATGTTTGACCTTCATTAGAAAAATAGACTCCGCCACATGTTCGGGTTCATGGGGATCCACTTGAAGTGGTCGCCCTGTGGCCACAGCGCAGAATCCGCAAGAACGTGTACATATATTTCCCAAAATCATGAAGGTTGCCGTTCCCTCTCCCCAACACTCTCCCATATTGGGACAGTTTCCACTCTCACAAATGGTATGAAGTTTATGCTCAGAAACAAGACTGCGCACCATTTTATAATTTTCTCCGGTGGGCAACTTCACTCTCAACCACTTTGGCTTGGGCACCCTGCCTGTTGTCAACTCACTCATTTCTTGTTGTATTTTGAACCAAAAAAGAATCGGGTATAAATGGCCGGAAAGATGAAATGATTTTTCGCTCGGTCATTGTATCGATTCAATATTTCTTGGGACATAATTTCTATTCTCTTGGGGTAAACATCAGCTGTCGCGCCAATTTCAACCCCTCTGATTCCATTTTCTGAAGGGCTATACTCAAAACGCAACGCAAATTTGAAAAACAACCCCATTTGCACTTTTGTTTCATTCAAGCCTGTCAAGTTGGAAGATCTTCCATAAATGTTATCCGTGTAATGCTCATTGGGGTTGAATTTTTCCGATCGTACTTGGTAACGTCCTAGAACAGTAGAAGCGTATAATATTTGCAAATAAACAGGTTTAACAAATCCAATAGAAGGGCCCACCTGCCAGAGACGATCGATCTGCACACCGTTCTTTCTCAATTTTTCTGCAAATTCTTTGTTCTGCCCCAATCCCAGACGGAGAGCAAAAAAACTATTCATTTTCCCGTAGTAATAGGCCCTGGCTTGGGGATCCTGAAAATAGGACTTCACCTCTTTTTCATGACGGTAAAAATGAAGATCCGCACTCCATTTCCAAAAAGTGTAGGCATCCTTTCCTTTGGTGTATACATCTCCCCCGAATCCCCATCCATTGGACTGAAACGTCAAAGCGTAAGCCCGTTCACGGTCATGTAAAATATTACGAGGAACCCCATCATCGGTTACTTGAGCGGAACTCAACAGGTGGACGCATAACATCCCTAAAAAAAGGATCCAAGCTTTTTTCATTCCTACAAAGATACATCTTCATCGTAACTTTGTTTTTGAACAAAACAGAATAAAATGCACAGTATCGAAGTCCAATATTTAGGAGAGTTGCGGTGTCAAGGGAAACACTTGAAAAGCAATAGCATCATTATTTCCGATGCCCCCGTTGACAATCAGGGAAAGGGAGAAGCTTTTTCTCCTACCGATTTAACTTGCACATCCTTGGCCATGTGCATGATGACCATCATGGGCATTGCAGCAGAGGAAAAAAATATTGAATTAAAAGACGTCAAAGCAGCAGTAACCAAAGTGATGGGTACAGAACCACGAAGAATAGTTGGAATTAAAATAAATATGTTCGGAAATTGGGATCAGTTGACAGAACGAGAAGTAGCGATAATAAAAAATGCCGCGAACACATGCCCCGTTGCAAAGAGCATACATCCCGACATTCAGTTGGACATCTTTTGGGAGAGTAACGCCTGATTTACTTCACAGGTGCACTAACCGCCGCCTTATCGTAAGCAGCACACTTTGGATGCTTAGATACACATGCAGCTGTTGTCATCGCTAAAACCACCAAGCAGAATAATAATTTCTTGTTCATGTTCGTTGAATTTGATGACAAATATAAACCAATGATTGTTCTTCGCCGTATTTTGCTTGTAGTTTTATTAACACGCTTTATTGGCGCAACAACAAGTCAAGTTTCACCCACTTTAGTAAATCCCGCGCAAGACACCGTCCCCTGCTCCTATTTATTCTTAAACGGATCGGACACCACCCTATCTGGAAACGATTGGAATGAAATTTACCCGTTGGCATTGGATTTTCTCCAACCCTTTTGGAAAAAAGGCTATGCCCTGGCCAGATGGGAATTGAAAGAAAACCAAAATAAAAATTGCATTGCGCAGTATTACTTTGTGCAAGATGCCTTGATTACCAAGGGGAAAATTGTCGGATGGGATGCCCAAATTTTGGACCCAAAATTGGCACCGTTCATAATGGATTGGAAAGATGGTCGATTGCTGCAGAGTCGCCGGCCTAGCCCAATTAGCTCCAATCTTGGCATCACCATTACCCACTCATCCCTATTTTTCGAGGACAGTATCGCCCACCTTCGGGTTAATCTTGTTTCTTCCCAAAACCAATATTTCGACGGCATCCTTGGACTTCAGCAATTGGAGGGGAAATCTGTTTTGGTGGGTGACTTCAAAATGAATTGGGTCAATCAATTGAAAAAAGGAGAGTCGTTGTACTTGAGATGGCAGCGACAAGATATTGCAACACAAAGGCTAGAATTAAACGCCGTAATCCCTTATTTGTTCCACCAACCTTTTGGATGGGCCAATTACTTTGATTTCTTCAGAAAAAAAGACCAGCTATTCCAAACCCAATTGAAATCTCAAATCATCCTTCACTTGCAAAATGACATCCAGTGGTCATCTGGCATTGAGTTAAAAAACAATCAAAATTTACTGGCTGCCAATCAGCTATTCAGTCGTCACCAGATGTGGGTCAATACTTGGACCACGAAGAATACCTCTTTTGAATTTTCCGCTGGAGCAAGAAAAATATCCCAAACAATCAATGAAACCACTAACAATCAAAAAGATAAAATTTATCGGTGGGAGGCGCACTGGACCCGAGAATTGACAAGAAAATCCGCTGTTCTCAATTTAAAATTTCACAGTTCGGGATACCTCGCCAAAGCTTTGGATATGGCTGAACTTTTACGCATAGGAGGCGCAAAAAATATCAGGGGATTTAATGTTGAGTCCATCTTTGCGCGGCAATGGAACGGGCTTCAAACCGAATGGGGTTATCAGTTGACCAATACAACAGCCTATTTGTTTGCAGATGCAGGTTTCAAGGACAATATAGCAATCCAACACCTTCACCAATCCTATGGACTGGGAGCAAAAATCAATCGAAAGGACATCGCGTTGGTATTGGAATATGGTTGGGGAGTATTTCCAAAGCAATCCATTGATTTCCGTCAAGGAATTTTACACATTGGTTTCAACCAAAGATTGTAAGCGTTCAACCTGTTGTACATTTGAGGCAATGATGGCAAAAAGACATTTTTTCATCGCGCTTACGCTGTATTGCTTGACCTGGATTTCTTGTCAAACAGTACAAAATATTGGTCCTTCCGAAATAATCAGCCCCAAAAGATACAATTGGCATCAAAGGCAATTGCACCCGTGCTTTGGCATTACGCACCAAGACAGCATCAAAGGGACAACGATTGAAATGAAGTTCAACACGTTTGAATTTTCTGCAGACAACCCAACTTTCCTCGAAGTCATCGCTCATGGCCTCATTGGTGATAGTGCCGTCATGATTGCACAGCGGTTTGTTATTTTAGACCGCCCTTTGGGTCGGGATGGTATTTGGAAGGGTGAAATCACATTGCCAGCAAAAGTTCGCTTTCTCAAAGATATGGTGGTGAAATTTGGTCCCAACGGACTGGCTGATCAATTCTATTTAAATTGGTCATTGGCTGACTGCGGCTGGGTAACATCTGAATACATCCATACCGGCATCGTACCATCCGGTGTTCCCATACATTGCGACCAAAAGGGAAGAAAAATTTTTGCGCCCCTGAGTGATAAATTACCATCCCCACCATTCTCAACCAACGCGCCATTTATCCCAGAGCAATTGGAGGAGATTACCAAAGATACCATTCTCTCAAAACCTGGCGCCTTCATTTTCATTGGAGAAAATGTAAAAAATACGCATCCTATCTTATTCGCCATGAACAACGAAGTTCATCCGCAGTATCCAGAATGCGTGACCACGGGAGAGATGTCAGGCCCAATGCGTTATTTATGTTCCAAAGAAGAGTTTGACAAAATTTCAAAATCCACTGATGGACCTGAGAATGCCATGGAAAAATTCTGGATTCAATCCGCTGGTAGCAGAGAGAAGGCAAAAAAACTAATCAAGGCATACTATCAACGTGTTTGGGATGCTAACCATCATTTTACAAGTTATGCTGAAGGTTGGAAAACGGACAGAGGTATGATCTATCTTGTTTTTGGACACCCTGAAAAAATTGAACTAGAAAACAACATCGAAATTTGGTCATACACCCTTGAAACAGGGCAACTGCAATTTGCATTTGAGTTAGTAAAACATCCCATTTGGGGTGAGGTATACATATTAAAAAGAAACGAGCAATACAGACCCCATTGGGAATTTCAGGTTTCACAATGGCGTCAAGGGAGGATATTTAAATGAGACAACAAGGACAAAAAAACAACAACGCTTTGATCATCGGCTTTCATGCCATAGAGGCTGCCATTGAATCCGGCAAGCAAGTAGAGAAAGTTCTCATTCAGCGCGGATTAAAGGGCGAGTTGTTCCAAAAGACAATGGGATTGATACAAGAAAATCAAATCCCTTTTCAATACGTTCCCATTGAAAAATTGCAGCGCATTTCAACCAAAAATCACCAAGGTATTATTGGTTTTCTTTCTCCTGTGACCTTTGGAAATCTAGAGGAAATTGTAAGCCAAGTTTTTGAAAATGGAGAAATACCATTATTGCTTTTGTTAGACAGTTTAACCGATGTCCGCAATGTAGGAGCCATCGCAAGGACAGCTGAATGCATGGGAGCACATGCCATAGTGCTCACCGAAAGTGGCAGCGCCCCCATCAACGAGGATGCCGTAAAAACCAGTGCCGGAGCTTTGATGTATCTGCCTGTATGTAAAACCAAAATGGCTGCCGATGCTATATTCATGCTTCAAAGCATGGGCGTTAAATGCATTGCCGCCACAGAAAAAGGAAATGTGAATCCTGAAGCATGCAACATGAATTTGCCCTTGTGCATCGTAATGGGCAATGAGGAAAAAGGTCTTTCCAAGGCCGCGTTAAAAGCCGTTGAAGATTTGGTCATCATCCCGATGACAGGAAAAACAACTTCCTTGAATGTTTCAGTAGCCGCTGGAATGCTCATCTACGAAGCTGCCAAACAAAGAAGAACAGCATGAGTAAAAAAATCAACCCAAAAATATTGCCTTTTAAAAAGGGAGATATCCTAGAGGTGGAAATAGACGAAATGGCATTTGGTGGGAATGGCATTGTTTGGACAGAATTGCCTGACGGCAAGGTCCCCATCTTCATTGAAAATGCAATAAAAGGTCAATTAAGACAGGTTCAAATCACCAAAATTGACAGGAGACACATAGAGGCCCGCGACATAGCGTTGTTGCAATCCTCTCCGGATGAAATCACCATTCCTTATCAACCAATACCGGGAGCACCTTATGCCACATTGCCTTACGAACAACAACAAGCTTTCAAAAAAAATGAAGTGCTACAATTGCTCAATAGAATTGGCAAAGTAGATGCCCAACCTCTATTTGACACCTACTTGGCATCACCCTCATTATGGCACTATCGCAATAAAATGGAATACAGTTTCTCTGTAATCCGCTGGGATAAAGAAAAAAATGAAACGGTGGATGATTTTGCCCTTGGTTTTAAAAAGAAAGGAACGTGGTGGATTGTTGAATCGCTTCAAAAAGATTCCGGACTGCTAGATGCTGAGCTCGAAAGCGGTTTAAAGTCCATTGAAGATTGGTGTATTAAAAGTCAATTGCCTGCATGGCATCCGCCCCAACGTCATGGATTCTACAGATACCTCGTGGCGAGAAAAAGTTATTTGCAGGACCAAATTTTGTTGAACTTAGTGACAACCGATGATGGCATTGAAAAATTTGATACTGTTGGGTGGGTAGCGCTTTTGCAAAGTATTTTAGGTAAACGCCTAGCGGGTGTTATTCATACCATCAACAACGATACCGGTGACCGCGTAGACCCTTTGAACGGGGAACACCGCTTGCTGTTTGGCAAGGATAAGATAACAGAAGACATATTGGGTTTACAATTTGAAATCAGTATGAAAAGCTTTTTTCAAACCAATCCCAAAAGTGCAGAGCGCCTTTATGCCAAGGCCATTGAATATGTCCAAGAGGTGGGGCAAGATTGTACAATATTGGACTTGTTCTGCGGGACCGGAACCATCTCTCAATTGCTGAAAAAGGCTGGATTTAGTGAGGTCATCGGTGTAGACATCGAGCCAAAGGCCATCGAAAATGCAAAAGAAAATGCTGCGCGAAATCAAATCGAAAACATTACTTTTTTTGCCACAGATGTTGGCAAATTCTTGTTGGAGCAACCGCAATATCAAAATCAATTGAAAGTATTAATGATGGATCCACCCCGTGCAGGAATAGCACCCAAGACCTTGCGGAAGGTGATGGATTTGAATGCGCAATACATCGTTTACATTTCATGTAACCCCGCAACATTTGCGCGTGATACCGAAACGATGGAAGCCAATGGCTACGTTCTTGAAAAATGGAGTTTGATAGATCAATTCCCCCATACTTCACATGTGGAGGTTTTGGGGAGGTTTCAAAAGCAATCGGATTTACAGCGAAACCACTGACCAAATTCCGTTTATCCATTCTTGAATAATGACCGAATTGGATTTATCTTGAATGGATTTT
>JACCDJ011380251.1_pt1 | contig 19718 bp, 9 predicted proteins | sample 7444481 | NCBI WGS metagenome assembly JACCDJ01 (sample SAMN15323435, study PRJNA562643) | freshwater metagenome | isolation source: river surface water | place: USA:Blue River Watershed | collected 2017-08-15 | reverse complement strand
TCATGTGGGTCATATTTAAAAAAGAAATCAGAAGTTTCCTTGGTTCGTTCATTGCCTACATCGTTATAGGTGTCTTTTTGTTACTTACAGGTCTATTCCTGTGGATGATTAAAGGGAATAATATTTTCGACTTAGGCGTAGCAAGTTTGCAAGTGATGTTTGAAGTTGCTCCCTACATCTTAATTTTCTTAGTTTCGGCAATCACCATGAGAAGCATTAGTGAGGAAAAAAGATTGGGAACCCTAGACATTTTAACAACAAAACCCATTCATGATGTTTAAATCATTGTAGGGAAATTTTTAGCCTCAGTAACACTCATCATAATTGCAATTATACCAACTCTATTTTATTATTATGCCATCTACCAATTGGCTTCTCCAATAGGAAATATTGATACCGGCGCCACAATGGGCAGTTATATCGGTCTTATTTTACTCGCTGCTTGTTATGCAAGTGTGGGTATGTTTAGTAGTTCTCTCACCGACAATCAGATTGTTGCGCTCATCACATCTATGCTCCTAAATTTCTTCTTTTTTGGAGTTTTAGGGTTGCTCGGCGATATTTCTTGGCTGACCAATATTGGTAAGAGTTTGGAATGGTTTGGATTAGAATTCCATTATGATTCTATTAGCCGTGGTGTGATTGATACCAGAGATGTTATTTATTTCCTTGGATTTATTTTCATTTTCCTAGGTTTAACAAAAATTGTATTTGAAAGCAGAAAATGGTGATGAAAAAGACAAACAAAAAAATACAATCATACATCAATTTTGGGGTGCTGTTGCTCATCATTATCCTTTGCAATACCCTAAGTTCTGTATATTATAAGCGCTTTGACCTCACAAATGAAAAGCGATATACCTTGAGTGAAACAAGTATTAAACTTGCTAAGTCCCTCAAAGAAAAATATTATTTTAAGCTCTACCTCGATGGTGATATGTCGGCTAAATTCAAGCAATTAAAGCTTGAAATTAGAGATATCGCTTACGAATTCCGTGAAATTTCTGGTAAGAATCTAGAAATTGAAATCATTGATCCTTTCAAAGAAGTAAAAGACAAAGAGATGAACGAAATTCTCGATGTTTTTGCTCAAAAAGGCATTGAACCAGTGAGGGACATGGAAAGCGAAAACCCAGATGAAACGAAGATAAAATATCTGCTACCGGGTGCTGAATTAATGAAGGACAATAGAACTGTCCCAATTAATTTCTTCGAATACGATGTGGCTCAAACACCTGAAGAGAACATTCAAAGAGCCATTGACAATATTGAATATGAAATTGCCAATGGATTGCGCCAAGTGATTGCTGATCAGCGTAAAAATATCGCAGTAATTGACGGAAATGGCGAAATGCTAGACGGAAGAGTGGAAGGATTTGCAGCTGAATTGTCTAAGTATTACAATGTTTCAGCTTTAAACTTAAACACTGCCGATCCTGAATCTGGAAGACCATTTCTAAAAAGTTTAGAAAAAGACCCCGCAAATGCAGGAAATATTCTGGTGAATAGCCTTCAACGCAGGTTAAACTTGAATGAACTGATTATGATTATCAAACCAATTAAAGATTACTCTCCAACTGAGTTGTATTTAATTGACCAATATATCATGAACGGCGGAAAAGTAATGTGGCTTGTAGATGCCGTGAATATGGAGATCGATAGTTTCAGAAATTACAAAGAAGTTTTGGCTGTAGATTATGGACTTGAAAACATTACGGCATCATTATTTACTTACGGTGTGGGTATCGACAATACCTTGTTAACGGATTTAAAATGCAATCAAATTCCTATTCCCGCAGGTAAACGTATTGAACTTGTAGATTTCCCTTACTTCCCATTATTTGGTGCAAATGACATGCCCCACATCATCAACAAAAACATGGGAACAATATGGTGTCAGTTTCCTGGCACTTTGCAGGCAAAAATTAGAACAGATGTAACCGCTATTCCTTTGTTGAGCAGTACGCCGTATACGAAAGTCATTAACATCCCTGCCTCAGTAGATCTAGAAAATGTATACATGCAATCTCGCGACCCAAAATTCAGGGAAACCATGAATCAGGGGATCAAAACTGCAGGGATGTTGCTAGAGGGTAAATTCAAATCGCCATTTGTCTATCAAAAGAAATATACCGAAATTCCATTTAAAGCTGAAGGAACAAGTAAAATGATTGTCATTGCCGATGGAGACATTATCAGAAATCCAGTAAGCAGCAGTGGAAAGTTTTTCCCTACTGGATATGATAAAATTTCTCAGTATACGTTTGCTAATAAAAAATTCTTATTGAATTGTATCGATTATTTGATAGACAACAATGGTCTGATAGAAATTAGAGCAAAAGAAAGGACGCTCAGACTCATGGATCCAGAGAAAGCGAAGTCGGAAAAAGAATATTGGCAATGGTATTCGATGATCCTTCCAATTTTAAGTATAATTATTTTTGGTCTTGTAAACTATTTTATACGTCGTAAGCGTTATAACTAAGCACTTTTTATGTACGAATTTATTGAAGGCAATATCGAACAGATATCCCCCACGCACGTAGTCATTAATAATCAAGGAATTGGCTATTTAGCCAGTATCAGTTTATATACGTTTGAGGCCATCAAAGGCACCAAACAAGCACGTTTGTTTGTAGAGCAAACCTTTAGGGTTGAAAATCAAAATCCAACAGGCATTGTACTTTATGGTTTTTCTCACCCCGACGAACGTCACATGTTTCGTTTACTCACTTCGGTGAGTGGTGTAGGCAACAACACGGCCCTCATAATGCTGTCGAGCCTAGATCCTGAAGCCATTACCTCAACCATAGTAAACGGCAATGTTGGATTGCTTAAAAGCATTAAGGGAATCGGTGAAAAAACGGCTCAAAGAATCGTTTTAGAATTGAGGGATAAAATGACAGGAGGCAAGAAATCTGGGCTTGGAAGCATGATTGATCCAACAAAAATAGATGCCATTACAGAAGCATTAACAGCACTCACAATTTTAGGATATCAAAAGGCTAGCGCTGAAAAAGCGTTAATTAAAGTGAGCAAGGAAATTGGAGCCATGGCTACCGTAGAAGAATTAATCAAAAATTCACTGAAAATATTGTAAATTGCACGATTGTAACTAAAGCAAAGCCTATAGCAATAGCATTACTCAAGACAAACGATTTGTGATGACCAAAAAAATCAGTTTAGGAGAAAAATTAAAAACTCGTTTTTTGCAGTATATGCAAAAAACATTGCTATTATTCGTTGCATTTTTTGCGGTTTCTGCGGTGTTTGCTCAAAAAGACACCAATTCCATTAAATACAAAATTGCGAAACCCAACTCTACCGATAAAAACAACTCAAGCAATTCAAACATCGACCTAGATGATCCATTGAAACTTGAGTGGAAATACAATGCAAAAACCAATCGTTATGAATCCTTCAAACAATTGGGTTCTTTATCTTACCCTACTGGTCAAAGTTTAAGTGTCACAGAGTATTTCCAAATTGTATCGAAAGATAAAAACAGTGAATATTATCGTAAAAAAACTCAAAATACAGATTATAGTCAACCCACTTCGAAAGGTGGAATTTCAAATTATATCAATGCAGAATTAAGCAATCCTGCCATTTCTAAAATATTTGGAGCAGGTGGAGTTGATTTCCAGTTAAGTGGATCAGCAATGATTAAGCTTGGTGGTACGATAAATGAAATTAGAAATCCTAACTACAGCAAGCGCCAGCAATTATATTTTGTACCGGTATTCGATCAACAGCTGCAAATTGCTGCAAATGGAAGTATTGGCGAATTTGTGAAACTAGGTATCAATTACGATACTGAGGCACAATTCGATTTCGACAATCAAACGAATTTGGGTTGGAAAGGTAAACCAGACGGCATCTTAAAAGATGTTCAAGTTGGTAACGTGAGTTTAAATTTACCCACTCAATTAATTAAACCCGTTCCGAACTTATTTGGTTTTGCGAATAGTTTGCAATTAGGTAAAACAACCATTAAAACTGTTTTTAGTCAGAACAAAGGTCAAAGTACCGAAACCGTGCTCAAAGGTGGTGCTCAAATGAATGAGTTTAAAATTACCGCAGATAATTACGACCAAAACAAACACTTTTTCTTGGCTCAATTTTTCAGAGACAACTACGATAAGTCGTTGGAAAACATGCCAATTGTTGCCAGTGGCGTTGTGATTAACAGAGTTGAAGCTTGGGTAACCAATAGAAATGCAAATGTTGAAACACCAAGAGATATCTTAGCATTTCAAGATTTAGGAGAAGCAAATCCTTACAGAAGTTCACTCACTGGATCTCCAAACAAAGCGGCCGACAATGCTGCAAATACTTTATATTCAACCATTCAAAATGATGATCAAATACGAAAATTGGGCACGTCTATAGACAAAATTTTTCAAACTTACCCTAATTTCGAACAAACTGTTGACTTTGACTTGTTGAACTATGCCCGTCAATTACAAACGAATGAGTTCACGGTGAATACTCAACTTGGATTTATTTCATTAAATCAGCCATTAAACAATGATGAAATTTTAGCAGTTGCATTTGAATACACATACAACGGCGTCACCTATCAAGTTGGAGAATTTTCGAGGGATATTCCTCCTGGCGATCAAAAGTTGTTGTATTTAAAGATGTTAAAAGGAAACACCATTAGAACACGCCTTCCAATGTGGCGTTTGATGATGAAAAACATTTATAGTTTAAATACATACTCATTAACTTTAGAAGATTTTAAACTCAATGTAATATACGCCGACGATACAAGTGGCGCGGATTATGGATATTTACCTGTTGGCAATGCCGATTTACCTTATTTAAAGGGAGCACAACCATTAATTAGGGTCTTTGGATTAGATAAATTAAACCGTCAACAAGAAGCTAAACCCGATGGTGTTTTTGATGCAATTGAGGGACTTACCGTGCAAACACAATTTGCCCGAATTATTTTCCCAGTGGTTGAACCGTTTGGAGACTTCTTGAGAAGTAGGTTTGAAACAAGAACAGACCTCGCCGATTTTTATTGCTATGATGCAATTTATGATTCAACAAAATTTTTAGCTGCTCAAGATGTTAAACACAATAAATTCTTCATTCAAGGTAGTTATAAAAGTTCAAATGGCGCTGAATTATTCTTAGGAACAACAAACTTACAACGTGGTTCAGTGAGAGTTACCGCCAATGGACGTCCGTTGCAAGAAGGTATGGATTATGAGGTTGACTATGCCATGGGTAGAGTGAGAATCATCAATCAAGGTTTACTTCAAGGAGGTGCTGAAATTAGAGCAAGCGCAGACGGACAAAGCTTTTTCAACATCCAACAAAAAACGCTTCTCGGTGCTCGTGTAGAACATAAATATTCAAAGAATATGATGTTTGGAGGAACAATTCTTCATATGTATGAAAGACCATTGACCACCAAAACTAACTTCAACGAAGAACCATTATACAATACCATTATTGGAGCAGATTTTGCCTACAGCTCAAAATCAAGATTTATCACAAAGTTGGTCGATAAATTACCATTCATCGAAACTAAAGAAATTTCAAACATCACAGCTTATGCTGAATATGCGCAGGTTTTCCCACATAATTTTGCGTCTCAAGGAAATCAAACAGGGGTATCTAATTTAGAAGATTTCGAAAACGCTGAATTACCGAATGATTTCAAAGTGGTGAACAATTGGGTGGTCGCATCTATCCCTCAAAAACAACCTGACTTATTTCCAGAAACAAAATTATTAGATAAAAAATCATGGTTAAACAACCATGCTAAATTGAGTTTTTATACCATCGATCAACTTTTTTATCGCGATGCTGATATGCCAACAAATATCCAAAATCGAATAGATGAGATATTGAGTGACCCATACATGCGTCAAATTGACCAGCGTGAAGTGTTTCCTCAAAGAAATTTCCCTCAAGGAACACCGACCATCCTACCTACCCTAGATTTGTCATTCAATCCCAGAGAAAGAGGGTTATACAATTTCAATTATGACCCGTCAAAAGTTGATGCAAATGGTAAATTAATAGACCCTAAAACAAGTTGGGCCGGTATTATGCGCAGGGTTGACCAAAACGATTTTGAGGCTGCAAATATTGATTACGTTGAAGTTTGGATGATGGATCCACTCATCAAAAACCCAAATCTTAACGGTGAATTATTGTTGCATTTTGGAAATGTGAGTGAAGATATTTTACCTGATAGACGAAAATCTTTTGAAAATGGACTTCCAACATCAAACAATAGTTTAAACGAAACGGATACATCTGTTTTTGGAATTATTCCAACAAGTCCTCAAATTAATTTTGCATTCGACAACAATCCAAGCACATTAAAAACCCAAGATTTGGGCTTAGATGGATTGGGCGATGCTGAAGAGAAGTTATTTTACGATACGGCTTATCTAAAGAAAGTAGAAGCAAATTTCGGCAGTGGTTCATTGTTTTACCAGCAAGCATTTAAAGATCCTTCAAATGATAATTTTGTGCATTATTTGGAAGAAAATTACACCAATTCAGACGCTGACATCGTGCAACGTTATTCTCGGTACCAAGGGATGGAAGGGAATTCTAATCCCGACAAATTTACAGGTCAATATGCCGATATGCCAAAATCGTCGACACCAACACCTGATTTCGAAGATATTAACCGTGACTTCACTATGAACCAAAGTGAAGATTATTATCAGTATAGAATTAAAATTAGTGCCAGCGAATTGCAAATGGGTAAAAATTACGTTGCCGACATTGTAAACAATACTGTAAAATTAAGAAACGGAAAAGACCAAGCTATAAAGTGGTATCAATTTAAAATCCCTATTCGTCAGTTTGAAAAAGCTGTTGGAAATATTTCTGACTTCAAGAGTATCAGATTTATGAGAATGGTGTTAACAGGATTTAATGATGAAGCGGTTATTAGAATGGGGTATGTAAATTTGGTGAGGGCTGATTGGAGAAGATATACAAATTCTCTTAAAAACCCTGGCGCCATTGTTCCTACAGATCCTAATGACGGCACTAAGTTTGTTGTAAGTACAGTTAACTTGGAAGAAAATGGCAAAAGAGCCCCTGTAGCATATGTAACCCCTCCAGGAGTTGAAAGGGTTCAAAACATGGCAAGTTTAGGTACTGTTTTAGAAAACGAACAATCCCTATCACTTCAAGTATGTGATTTGAAACCTGGTGATGCAAGAGGTGCATTTAAAACTGCAAATTTTGATATCCGTAACTACAAACGATTACAAATGTTTTTGCACGCTGAAGAAAGCAATGGAACTGCCATTGCTGATGGTGAAGTTTCTGCGTTTGTTCGTTTTGGTACTGATTTAACAAACAACTATTACGAATACGAAATTCCTTTGACATTAACACGTGGTTTTGTCAATGGGAATTCGCCAAATAGCGACAAATTGGTTTGGCCCAATGAAAATTTCATTGACCTTGAATTTCAAAAACTCTTTGACTTAAAAATTGCCCGTCAAAATGCCAATTGGCCAATGACAGCCCCTTATATCAGTCCATTAAATAATGGTAAAATTTCGGTAATGGGATTACCCGATTTGAGCAATGTGAAAGTTATGATGATTGGTTTAAAAAACAAATCATCACTACCCGCTTGCTTCGAAATATGGGCAAATGAATTGCGCGTCAAAGAAATTGCAAACAGCGGTGGTTGGGCAGCGTTGGCAAACGTTCAAACCCAATTGGCAGACTTTGGACAACTCAATATGGCCGGTTCAATTAGAACCATTGGATTTGGTGATGTCGATAAAAAACTAAACGACAGAAGCTTAACGAATAATTTCAATTACGACATTGCAAGCAACTTAGAATTAGGTAAATTCTTTCCTGCAAAAATGGGCGTCACCATACCAATGTACATTGGCTGGTCTGAGAATTTTATTCGACCAAAGTTCAATCCATTGAATCCAGATATTGAACTTGAACAATATTTATCGAGTATTACAAATCCTGAAGCTCGCGATAAAGCCCGTTTAGCCGCAGAGGATTATAATTCATTGTATAGTTTCAATATAAGCAATTTCAAAGTTGCTAGTGGGGCTTCGAAAAAGCCAAAACCTTGGGGGATTTCTAATTTTAATGCGAGTTATAGTTACCAAAACAACTATCGTAGAAACCAACAAATTGAAGAACAATTTTACAAAACCACTCAAATTACGTTGGGGTATAACTATGCCTTTACTACGAAGTTTATTCGTCCTTTTTCTAAAATATTCAAGTCGAATACCTTAGCTTTAATCCGTGATTTCAACTTTAACGTAATTCCGAGTTCATTCAGTTCACAAATTCAATTGAATCGTTTGTACAGTGAATCTCAATCTAGAAACAACAACTCTTTCAAGCAGGTAAACCCTAGATTTTACGACAAAAACTTCACGCTTACTAGAAACTTCAATGCTTCATTGCCTTTAACAAATTCCATTACAATTTCTTACATGGCAAATGTTGCAGCACGAATTCAAGAACCATTTGGAAGGATAGATTCAAAAGAAAAACAAGACTCTATTTATCAAGAATTTGCTGGTTTTGGACGTATTTCAAAATTCTACCAAACCACAAACATTACCTATACTCTTCCTTTTAGCAAAATTGGTATCCTAAAGTGGATTTCTAGTTCTGCTGCTTATATTGGTAGCTATGAATGGAATCAGGCACCTCCAGCTTTCTCTTCATTAGGAAATCGTATTCAAAATAGTCAGGACATTAACATTACAACCCAATTTAACTTTACTCAGTTGTATTCAATGATTCCTTGGTTGAAAGATTACAATAAACCAAAAGTAAAAAACAAATCAAAATCAAACGAAAAACCAAAAGCCGCACCCACTGAGGATGGACCAAAATTCGAAAGTGCAATTGAAAAAGGAACTGATACTAAAAACAAAGTGAATCCAGTGATTGTTGCAGTTGGTAATTTCATAACGATGTTTAAAAATGCAAGTTTAAATATCCAAAGAAAAGAAGGAACGGAACTTCCTGGCTTTGCATATAGACCTGATTATTTCGGACAAAATTTCAAGCATTTGCAACCAGGTTTAGGATTCGTTTTTGGATTACAAAACGAGAATTTAAGGTATGACTTGGCAAACAGTGGCGCATTAAAAAATGATTCACGTCAAGCTAACTTCTTCAAAAATAATTTCACTCAAAACATATCTGGAAGTGTTACAGTTGAACCAATCAAAGATTTTAGAATTCGTTTAGACTTTACAAGAAATGAAACCAAAGGAACTCAGAGTGTTTTCAAATACGATGGTTTTCAATGGATGGATCAAGGTTTAACCCAAAATGGAACTTTTGGAATCTCTGGATGGTTCTTTGGAACTCATTTTGAACCAGATAGAAACGAAAATGAAAACCATCCCAATGCCGTTTTTGAATCGTTTATTGGCAACAGATATACTGTAGCAGAAAGACTAAGCGTACAAAAACTAGGCTACCGAGCAACCGATCCAAATACTAAATTCCCACTAGGATTTAGTAAAAACTCACAAGATGTTTTGATTGGAGCTTTCTATTCTACATACAGCGGAATGGATGTTGGAAATACCAGTTTATCGAATATCTCTGGTTTCCCAACAATTCCTTTACCAAATTGGAACATCAACTATAATGGTTTAACAAAAATTAAAGCCCTTTCTAAATTATTCACCAACATCAACTTCAAACATGCATATAATGGTAAATATTCGGTTGGTGACTTTACAAGGAATTTAAAATACACCGAAAACGAAACACCAGTGATTGGTTCTGATTTAACTCCTAAATACCAAATTGCAAATGTAACAATTAGCGAAGGTTACATGCCTTTAATAGGAGTTAACATTACAACAAAAAATAACTGGACAGTTGGATTTGAATACAAAAGATCTAGGGTCTTGAAATTATTCGCTGCAAGTTTTAACGTAACCGAAATGCGCCAAAATGAATTCCAATTAACCGCAGGTTATAGAGTCACCGGTTTAACTTTACCTATTAAACGTAGAGGTAGAAAAATATATTTACCAAACGATTTCAGATTTGATTTAGCTGTGAGTATCAATGATAACGTAACCATCATTCGTAAGATCGATGTGAATGTCAATCGTTATACAGCGGGAATGCAAAATATTAGGATCACGCCTTCCATTACCTACCAAATAAATCAAAAAGTAAACTTTGCGCTTAGATATAATAGAGTCATTATGGACCCAAAAATTGCGACACAATTTTATACTTCCCTCACCGATTTTGGTATAGAACTACGTTACACGTTTAATTAAACAATCCCAATGCGTAAATCATTCTTCTTTCTAGTAATCTTCTTTCAGCTTGCTTCTGGTTTTGCTCAACTTATACCCACTGGAAATTGGAGAACACACTACAGTTACCAATTTGCAACTCTTTGCGAGGCAAGTGACCGTTACGTTTATGCATCAAGCGAACAAGGTTTTTGGAGAACTTCCAACAGCGGGGAAATGAAAAAACTACTTAAAGAAGATGGTTTTCACTCAGCTGAAATTACGCACCTAGCCTATTACCCAAAATTACAAACCTTATTTATTGGTTACATCGATGGAAATATTGATCTTGTCATTAATGATCAACGTATTGTAAATGTTCCAGGTTTTTACAACAAACTATTACAAGGTGACAAACGAATCAATCATGTAAGTTTCGAAAATAATGAGGCTTTGGTTTCCACCAATTTTGGCTTGTTAGTGGTAAACCTTAAACAATATGAAATAAAAGATAGCTATACTTCAATTGGCACAAACGGAAGTTCTGCAAGAATCTTAAGTAGTTCTATTTTAAAAGATTCAGTTTATGCAAGTACAGTCAACGGAATATTAGCAGCAAAATGGAGTAACACAGTGAATCTAAACGATTACAATCAATGGCATTATGTTTCTACAAAACCGTTTGCCAATTATCTATGTTCCTGGAATAATTCGCTTTATTTCGTCACAGACAGCATCGTATATTCTTATTCAAATGGAACTGAAATCCCTGTGACCAATAAACCAACTTTTACTGCGAGAATATTTGCCAATGATTTTGGATTACACATTGTTCAACAGGGCAATATTTTAAATTATACAAGCACAGGTCAAAAAAACATCTTTATCAATGTGGTCGTTTCTGCCACTCAATTCAAAGATGGGATATATTGGTTTTGTACTGGTTATGGACCAGGTGTCATTAAAAACGACAATCCCAATTATGCCTTTATGCCCAATGGCCCCTCTAGCCCATCCGTCTTTGCAATGTCAAAATCTGGAAATCAATTAATTTGCTCTGGCGGTGGTCTTTCGAGCACATTTGGTAACGGATTTAACACGTCGGGGTTTTATATTTTCAACAATGGCAGTTGGATAAGCAATCCTGAATCACCTAAAAAAGTAAATATGTATGACTTCACTTTTGTTTGCCATAGAAACGCAAACAATTGTGATTATATCGGCTCACATACACAAGGCATTTTAGTTTTGAGGGATAAAGAAATCATTGATCTCATCGATGATAAAAACTCACCATTAATCAGAAACAACGTTTTAAATTTCATTCAAATTGGCGGAATTGCTGAAGATTCAAAAGGTAATTTATGGATTGCCAATTATGGCGCAAGTCGTGCTTTATTGTGTCTCACAAAATCAAACGCTTGGTATACTTTTAACGTTAATACAACAGATATTACTGGAATCACCATCGATGCAAGTAATCGAAAATGGTTGAAAACACCATCTGGAATTCTTGTTTTCGACGAAGGGAATCTCACAAATAACTTCGACGACAAACTCATCAGCATCAATACTAGCAATGGATTGGTAAGCAACGATGTATTGTCAATAGCGGCAGACAAAAATGGATATGTTTGGATCGGTACAGTACAGGGTTTAAATGTATTTACCGGTTCTTCCAATTTGTTTAAATCCCCAAAAATCGACCGATTCATTGTTGAACAAGATGGTTCTACAGGCTATTTAATGGGTGAGGAAACAATTTTAGATATACTTGTTGACGGTGGAAATCGAAAATGGATGGCTACTTCCAATGGATTATTTGCAATAGATGAATATGGTCAGAAAGTCATCAAACATTTTACGGCTGAAAATAGTCCACTATCGGCGAATAGAATCATTTGCTTGGGCCAAATTGATGAAACCGGTGAGATCTTTATTGGCACCAACAAAGGCATTATTAGTTATCGAAATGATGCCAAGGTAGCAAGCGAAAGCTTTGGCGAAATTATTGTTTACCCAAACCCTGTCCCTCCAAAATATGAAGGTGTAATTACCATCGAAGGACTTGCGAATAATGCAGAAATCAGAATCACTGATTCTCAGGCAAAACTTGTATACCAAACAAAAGCCAATGGTGGAAAAGCTACATGGAACGGTTACCGATTAGATGGAACCAAACCCAATAGCGGTGTATATTTTGTTTTTGGTGTGAACCAAGATGGCTCAGAAACCGCAATGGGTAAATTTATATTTATAAAATAACCTGCAACCCGTCATAGGCTAGGTCGATGCCCTGTGGTAATTCATTGCAAACATCATCATGAAATCCAATTTGGTGGCTCATATGCGTAAAATATGTTTGTTTTGCACCAATTTTCAAAGCCAATTCGGTGGCTTCTGCCAATGTAAAGTGCGACATATGGGGCTCGCGTCGTAACGCATTTAAAACAAGCACCTCTACTCCTTTTAACTTTTCAAGTTCAAGATCACTGATAAAGTTCGCATCTGTAATGTATGCGAATTTATCGAACCGATAACCAAAAACGGGCAATTTATAATGCATCACCTGAATAGGCAGGATTTGTAAATCTCGCACTGTAAATGCTGCGTTTTCAATAATATTAAAATCAATTAAAGGAACACCTGGATATTTATGTTCTGAAAAAATATAATCATACTGATTTCTAAGCGCCTCTAAGACATGCTGACTACAATAAACTTGAATGTATTGGTCTTGCAAGTAGTTATAAGGTCTAATGTCATCTAAACCAGCTGTATGATCTTTATGTTCATGGGTAAACAATAAGGCGTCTAACTTTTGGACACCTCCGCGAATCATTTGATAACGAAAATCAGGCCCCGCATCAATAACAATAGAAACATCATTCCATTCAACGTGAATTGAAGCTCTTAAACGTTTATCTTTTGCATTTTGACTCAAGCACACAGGACTTGTGCACCCTATTGGGGGAACACCTTGAGAAGTACCTGTACCTAAAAATGTGATTTTCATAAAAAAAGGGTCGCTTTGCGACCCTTAAATAGATTAAATATTACTTAAATGTCCTTTTAATTGCATGATAATACCAACTTCCATATTGTTGGCTTTTTTATCATCCGATGCCCAAATACTCAACCAATCTGTTGCATGAATCACTTCAAATTGGGAGATTAAAGACGCATTTTCTAGAGGATAATCATATACTACATTACCCATATCGGTAAGGACTTTCTTTACAAATTCAAAACGAGCAGAAACCCTTGGATTTTGCTTACTATTTAAAAAGATAAAGTTAGTATCATGTTTTTCATAATAACTTTCAATCATATTATGATTGGCTTCAGGTAAAACAGAAATGAAACCCTCTCCTTTTGCATTTTCCTGAATTTGTTGACAAAAGCGAATTGCAACAGCTTCAAAATTCTTATCGGTAACAACCACAAATTTTTGTGCAATTGTTGGTTGAAACAAAGCGTGCATTTCTTTTGCACGTTGAATTGCCGTTGTTGGGTTTTCAAACATTGATTTCACCGCAGCAATTTCACCACTCATATCTTTACCAAGAACTTCACCTAAGATCATCACTAAATTACCTAATGCAAAACCTAAGGTCATTCTAGGTTGATAACCCGTTGCGATGGTATAAAAAGGCAAACCATTAGATTGTGCTATTTCCATCAATTCACCACCTGCAGCCATACAAATAATATCACAATTACGAGACTTTGCATCTTTATACATTGTCAATGTTTCTTCAGTATTTCCTGAATAAGAACATAGAATCACCAAAGTTTTCTCGTTAGCATACCCTGGCATATTATAATCGGAGTAAACCTCAACAGGAATTGGCATTTCATTCCAAAAGAACAAACGAGCGATACGACCTCCAATTCCACTTCCTCCTAAACCACCAATCACAATGTTTGAATACTGACTTGCAGATTTTCCGTGATTATGGTAATGATTTAAAACATATTCTAATTGCTCTTGGAAATTTTCCAAAGACATTTCGTGCGTGATAACTGACATAGAGCAAAAATACAAATCTGAATCTTGAAAACAAAAACCCCAGGGCCTATAAACAAAAAAAAGACCACTTTCGTGGTCTTTTTTTATTAAATAATTGAATCTTATTGATTCCAATCAAATTTATAACGGTAATCTTGAATATTCGCACTCTTTGTTAAAACTTCAGAAATACGATTCGCCAAATATTGTGGTTGATTCATGAAATCCATTTGATCTTGAGTTGTTAATACAGAAGCAGGAACTGAAACATCAGCACGTTTGTCAACAAAAAGAACTGCTGCTACGTTTTTACCTGCGAATGCAATGGTGGTTGCTTTTTCTTTAGAACCAAAAATTGCACCTAAAACTGGCAATTCTTGTCCCAATTGAGGGATGAAATTCTGACCAAATCTTACACCGTCTAAAGAAGTCACCAAACCTTTAACATTGCTAGCCAAAGCTTCAGCTGTTTTCGCAGTTTCTAAACCTTTAGCCAATTTATCAGCCGCTTTTCTCGCCTTTAAACGCTCTCTTACAAGTGGTTCAATTTCAGACTTAACATTTTCAAGTGTTGCATATCCGATATGTTTAATGTTATCAATTTTCACAATCACTTGTTTATTCGAAAATGCAAATACTTCAGAAACATCTCCAACAGCGCGCTTGTTATCAAACAACCAATACATAATAGTTCTTGAATCTGCCGCTGCTTCGATACCCGGGATAGATTTTTGATCTGTAGTGAAATCTTTAGATACACGTGGCAAAGTACCGGCTTTTTCAACAGCTTTATCGAAATCAGATTTGATTGAATTTTTAAAGTTTCTGCACTTCTCATCTACCAAACGAACAGTTTGTTGACCCGGAGTAATTTCCACTTCGTTTTGAACAAAACTAATTTTTGTATTGTCTGGTCCAGCAACCATTTTGATGATATGGAAACCAAATTGTGTTTTTACCAAACCAACTTGACCAGCAGATGCAGTTTTACAGAAGTTTGCAAACTCAGGTACAAATTTGTTTGGATTTGACCAACCTAAATCACCACCATTTCTAGCAGAACCTTGGTCAGTAGATAATTTCCCAGCCAATTCAGCCATGTTACCACCAGCTTTAATTTGACCATATACTTCTTGAGCCTTTTTGAAAGCTTCAATTGAATCTTTAATATTTGTACCATCTGGCAATTGGCCACTCATCGGAATCAAGATATGACTTGCTTTAACGAATGCAACTGTATCAGCTTTTTCTTTAACTTTCTGCCAAATGTAGAATTTACCTTCTTTGTATAATGGTCCAACCACTGAATTCAATGGTGAATTCCAAACAACCTCAGAAATTTCAAGTGGAGCATCTTTAGGTAAGTCAGCACGAGAAACCAATGGAGTTGCAGTGGTTGTATCAGGAGCACCGGCCTTCATGCCTTCAGCTGTAGATTGAGCTGTTTTGATGGCATACATTGTATCTTCTCTTGAAGGAATAATATCAAACACAACATATTTGAATCCTCTCGCTTCTTGGGTTGATTTGAATTTCTCTTTGTACTCATCCAAATATGCAGATAAATCATCTTCAGTTACTTTGATTTCTTTTTCTGGAATAGAATTGATATCTAAAGTTACAACTTTACCTGAAGCCGCTTGATTTGATGCAATGTATTCGTATTTCTTTTCTGCTTTTGTTTTATAGCTAGCTTTCGACAAGTATGTAGAATAACGCACAGTTAATTCGTTTTCTTTCATTCTTCTTACGTAATCTGCCAAACGAGCTTTCATTTGAGCATTTCCTTTCGCTTGACGGAAAATTGACTCCACTTTCTTTGGATCAAATTGACCATCTGTTTGGAATGAAGGATCTCCTTTAATTGATTCATCAGGATGAACACCAACCATCATTTCATTGTAATCTTCGTCTGTTACTTCAATTCCAGCTTTATTAATTTGTGTGTAAATCAATTTGTTTTTCAACAACTGATTCCACGCTTTTTGGAATAATTCTCCACGATTCTTTTCTGTAATTTCATATTCAGGATCATTTTCTTTCTCCGAAATGTAAAGTTCGTTTGCGATTTCTAAAAGTTCTTTTTCTCTAACTTTTTCAGAATTCATTTCAGCAATTACATCTCTGTTTTCATCTCCCTGTGGAGAATTCTTCCCTGATATCCAATCACCTACAACAAACATCACCAAAGCCACGATGATTACCACCGCTACCCATCCTGAATTTCTTAATTTCTGTATAACTGCCATAATATTTAATACGTTATTTTTTAAAAGTAGGCAAAAATAGGTTTTCACACCCGATTTTTCAAGCCTTTTTTAATCTAATTTTTTTTTAATCTAACCACACCGATTTTTTGAATATCATCCCTTTACGGCGAATCACAAACGTAAATAATCCATGCCCCAATTGACTCTTTCTCAAAAAGATTTCTTGATACCCCAAAACACCTGGGTTCTCTACCTCAAAAACATTGGTTATCAATGACCTATTGTTCGACTTAACCTCAAACGTATAGGATGTTTGATTAGGAAACGATAAACAAATTACCAAAGAGTCGGAATCAAAATTTCGATTCACTAACAAAACTGGATCCTCTGAATATTTCACTTTCTTCAGCTTTACCGGCCAATCTATCAATTGAATACACGGTTTACGAATTTCATCATTGTATGCCGTTACAGCTGCCCTACCCAATCCATTCACCACGCTCAATCCAATATAATCGCCCATAAATTGCTTTTGACCAGGCAAAATAATTGGCTCTTTCGTTAGTTTTAGATTTCTCGAAGGATTTTTACCACACAATTTTGCAGTGTAAATATCACAAAAATGTCCAGTTTCGCTATTGCGCTTATCGTACCATAGCATTTGAGGGACATTTCCTTTCTCGTCGGTGGTTAAATAAGGTGAAAATTGATCGCCAAAAGCTCTATCATCATTCACCCTGATTGGCTGGGTAAAATGTTCGCCTTTGTCCTTCGAAAACACATAAAAAACATCAAAATCCCCCTGAGGACTTGCACATGCAAACCCAACATAAATTCTATCCTTTTTATCGGCAACAGCAAAAGGCATTCCATTGGTTCGAATTAAGCCTTTAACCATTTCGAAATTCCAACCACCCGGCATTCTACAAATTCCTACATCTTTCCCCCATGTTTTTCCCGCATCGGTACTTCTATCCATCCACAAAGTGTCGGATCTCGACCAAAAACAACAGAGACTTCCATCGGAAAGCACCGCAGTGGTTACGCCTTCAGAAGTATGATCATCGTCGAGTGCGCCGCCACTTTGATCACTCACTGTAACAGGTTCAGAAAATGAAAGCCCGTCATCAGAACTTCTTACAAATCGAATCCTAGATGAATCCTTTTGATTGGCACTTCCGTACTTGTCAAATTCTGTCCATGTTAAATAAATATTCCCTTTGTATCTGCTTTTTTGTCCCTCATCAAGACTAAACCAAGGTTTATCTTGCATTTTATTTTGGTTTGCACCCACGCAAACAGATGTAAAATGAGCGCCATCGGTGCTTCTTTCAAAAACAATACAATCGAACCACGAAGGCCATTTTTTTGATTTATTCTTCGATAAATGAGTTAGGAAAACAGTGCCGTGTTTGGCGATTTTTATCACAGGGTCGCCATAAAAACCAAACGGCGAATTTGGGAAGACTTCCTCCCAATTTTTACCTGCATTTTTAGAATGGAAAAGTTTTGCGGTGTTGTAACCAAGCCACACTTCATTTGGATTGTTTGGATGGATGGCAATACTTGGCTCGTTACCTTCAACAACCGGCGTACCGAAATGTGAATTGTGAATTTGTCCAAATAAAAAATGAGGGACAAAAACAGCAAGTAAGACCAGTTGTTTCATCCCTCAAAAATAGACTAAAAAATCTGAATTATCCTTTTCTAGAGGCCAACCATCTTTCAGCGTCTAGAGCAGCCATACAGCCACTTCCCGCCGCAGTCACTGCTTGGCGGTAAATTTTATCTTGAGCATCGCCGGCACAAAACACACCTTCAACATTGGTATGAGAAGAACCTGGCGTTGTTTTAATGTAACCTTGTTCATCCGTTTCAACGTATGGTTTAAAAATATCTGTATTTGGATGATGGCCAATGGCAACAAAGAATCCTTTAATCGGAAATTCTGTCAATTCACCCGTTACGTTATTCTTAATACGAACTCCTTCTACTCCATTGTCGCCAAGAATTTCGTCTGTTTCAGAATTAAACAATACTTCAATATTTGGAGTTGACAAAACCCTATTTTGCATTGCTTTAGACGCTTTAAATTCGTCTTTACGCACAATCATGTACACTTTGGAGCAAATTTTAGCCAAGTAAGAAGCTTCTTCGCACGCTGTATCTCCAGCACCAACGATTGCAACATCTTGACCGCGATAAAAGAATCCATCACAAACAGCACAAGCACTCACGCCCATACCATTTAAACGTTGCTCTGAAGGGATACCCAACCATTTTGCTGAAGCACCTGTTGAAATAATGACAGTTTCAGCTTCAATTTCTTTAGTACCATCAACAATAACTTTTTGAGGACCACCGTTTTTAAATTCAACAGAAGTCACCATTCCAAAACGCACATCAGCACCCAAACGAACGGCTTGTTTCTTGAACAATTCCATCATTTCTGGTCCTTGAATACCATCTGGATAACCTGGGAAGTTTTCAACTTCAGTGGTAATGGTTAATTGACCACCCGGCTGAAGTCCCTCATATAAAACAGGCTTCATATCAGCTCTCGCTGCATAAATGGCAGCAGTGTAACCCGCAGGTCCGCTACCAATAATTAAACATTCAACTTTTTCTATAGATTCAGACATAATATACAAAATTAATATGAGATTTACAAAGACTCTGTGACAAAGTTCACAGAGCTTAATTTAAAGATAAAAGTTCGCGATACTTTGGCAATACCCAATCTGCATCGTCAACCAATCTCTCGATTTCGTCGCAACACTCACGGATATCATCAAACAAACCTTTTACCTTTTTGTTGTATGCCAAAGCCTTAGCGTGGGCATCATCAAGTTTATTCGCAATTGCACGCTCGTTGGTCATTTCATTGTTCAGTTCATAAACCTTATTGATGTTTTTGCTCAACTCAGAAATGATATCAACTTGAGCAGCAACTGATTTTTTAGACTGACCAATCGACAACAAAGTTTGAACGTTATCTGCCAAACGTTTTTGGTAACGAACTGCTGAAGGAATCACAAAGTTTTGAACCATTTCGTTTAAAACACGTCCTTCAATTTGAATTCTCAAATTATAAGACTCGTAGCGAATTTCAGTTCTAGCTTCCAATTCCTTCAAACTATATATTCCATTTTTTACAAACAAATCAACACTACTTGGTGACATATAAAATGCCAAAGCCTCAGCGGTATTTTTAACATGACTCAAACCACGAGATTCAGC
>JACCDJ010847151.1_pt1 | contig 19735 bp, 18 predicted proteins | sample 7444481 | NCBI WGS metagenome assembly JACCDJ01 (sample SAMN15323435, study PRJNA562643) | freshwater metagenome | isolation source: river surface water | place: USA:Blue River Watershed | collected 2017-08-15 | reverse complement strand
GTTAGAACTCCGAAACGCATACCTTTACTTCTTTCGATTACTAAAAGGATTGATCAACTCTGATCCAGAGCGAAATTCTACCCCTACCCCGATACTCTTTTAGTGATGGCTAAGTCCCTTATTTATCTCGCTCATGACAATCTCAATCGCCATAAAGGCGCGCTCAAATTGGCCAACCCGAAAACTCATGAAGTTCTCTTTGTTGAAAGCCAAGCGATGCTAAATGGTGCGCGCTGGCATAAACAACGACTATTTTTCTTGATTTCAGCTGCACGCCACTTTGCCGAAGTTCTCCGTAAAGAGGGTTTTACCGTCCACTATTTGAAATCAAAAAATACCGCAGCTGGGATTAAGCAGATGTCTGGTGAATTTACGGAAGTAATAGCCGCCGAACCTTCTTCATACCGCTTAAGAGACTCGTTGCACAAAATCGGAGTTAAGTTTGTCGAGAATGATTTCTTCCTTACCTCAAGAAGCGACTTCATTAATTGGGCGCAATCGCAAAAATCTCTAAAACTTGAGAATTTTTATCGTTGGCAACGCAAGCGCCTCAATATCTTGATGGCTGGAGATGAGCCCGAAGGTGGAGCATGGAATTTTGATGAAGAGAATCGTCTGCCACCACCAAAACTCGGTTACAAGTGGCCGAAGTATCCGCATCATGAGCGAGATGAGATTGATAACGCGGTAATTGCTGAGTTAAGTGCACTAAAGCTAACCGGCGAGCTCGTAGATACGACTTGGGGAACTACAAGGGCGGCTGCGCTCCGACAATTAGATAACTTTCTATCTCACTCATTTAAAGACTTTGGACCACTTGAGGATGCAATGACCACGGAATCTTGGGCGGTGCACCACTCACTTTTGAGCACTTACTTAAATGTCGGATTGATAACCGCGGATGAGGTCGTTTCCGAGGCAATGAAGCGATATCGCAAAGGTGGAATTCCAATTTCATCTTGCGAGGGGTTCATCCGTCAAATAATCGGTTGGCGTGAATATATAAATGGGATTTACTGGTTCTTCGGTAGCGAATATCGCGATTCCAATACTTTAGACTCTAAACGAGAATTACTTCCACTTTTTACAGACTCGAAAAGAACCAAGATGCGTTGCGTATCAGAGACTGTTGCGCAAATTGAGCAGCGAGCTTGGGTTCATCACATCCCCCGATTGATGATCTTGAGTAATCTCGCCGCCCTCGCAGATGTTAATCCGGCCCGCTTCTTATCTTGGATGCGTGAAGTATTTATAGATGCCACAGACTGGGTGATGGTCCCAAATGTGATTGGAATGAGCATGCATGCCGATGGCGGAAGGATGTCCACAAAACCTTACATTGCTGGAGGTTCATATATCTCACGTATGTCCAACTACTGTGGCGATTGTTCATATAACCCCAAGACGAGAACTGAAAATGACTCCTGCCCTTTTACTACGCTGTATTGGCATTACCTCGCCCGAAATGGCGAGCGCTTTAAGAAGAATCATCGGATGTTTCAGCAGTTAAATGGGATGAAGAAGTTAAGTGATCTCGAGGCAACGGTAAAGCGGGGCGATTTCGTTATCCAAGCTTTGGAGCGCGGCGAAATTTAACGAGTGACAGTAACTCCTTTACCGACCACTACAACTCCACCTTCAGATACGGTAAAGCGCTCTCTATCCCTTTCCAAGTTGATTCCAATTTGTGCGCCTGGCTCCACAATCACACTCTTATCAAGGATTGCATTCTTCACATGAGCCCCATCGCCAATTCGAACCTGCGGCATCAAAACAGAACCTTCGACTTTGGCATCACGACCTACAAGGACATCATATGAAGCCACAGTTCTGTGCATCTCTCCGCCAGCAATAATTGATCCAGCTCCAACTACAGAATCAAAGGCGATACCGCGCTCAGAGAATTTCGCGGGTGGCAAAGATGGTGGATTGGTGAGAATTGGCCAATTACGATTGTAAAGATTGAAAATTGGATGGACTGATACAAGATCCATATGCGCTTCAAAATATGAATCAATAGTTCCTACATCGCGCCAATAACCTTTATCCCGTTCCGTCTCTCCCGGAACTACGTTATTTGCGAAGTCATAAGCCTTTGCCAATCCAGCTTTAGTCATATTTGGGATTATGTTTCCGCCTAAATCATGGCGACTATCCACATCTTCTGAGTCAAGTATCAGCGCCTCTTCCATCGCATCGCGGCGGAATATGTAATTACCCATAGAGACGAGAGCTAGTTCGGGATGGCCGGGCATTGCTGGTGGATCTTTGGGCTTCTCGTGAAAAGCCTTTATGGTCAAGCCGTCTTCGGCAAGTTCGATAACTCCAAAATTAGAAGCCTCGCTTCGTTTAACGCGAATCGCGGCAACCGTCACTCCTGCGCCAGTTTGGAGATGTTGCTGATACATCTGATCAGGATTCATGCGATAAACGTGATCCGCGCCGAAAACAATCACATGTTTGGGATTCTCGTCATGAATTAAATTGAAGTTCTGCAAGATAGCGTCGGCGCTTCCGGTATACCAACGCGGTCCAAGACGTTGTTGCGCCGGAACTGGCGTAATGTAATTTCCGAGAAGGGTAGACATCCGCCAGGTTGTCGTGATGTGCCGATCGAGTGAGTGTGACTTATATTGAGTAAGAACAGCGATACGCAAGAATCCTGCGTTGACAAGATTTGAGAGTACGAAATCCACTAGCCGATAAGAGCCGCCAAATGGGACTGCGGGTTTTGCGCGATCTGCGGTAAGTGGCATCAATCGTTTTCCTTCGCCACCTGCTAGCACTATTCCTAGTGGGAGATCTAAGCGCGCCATGAGCGAACGATACTCTTGCTTCATGAGTAGCGCTAAGGACTTATCAGTCGCAGTCCTCACCAAGGAGTGGCCGCCGGCAATATACGGCGGAGCCGGAGTTCATGTATCAAATTTGGTTACAGCCCTTAACGCAACTGGAATCGTTAGGTGCCAAGTTAGCTGTTTTGGTGCCCCGCGACCAGACGCATCTGCCTATGAACTAAACGAACCACTCACAAAAATAAATCCAGCCCTGCAAACGCTATTGATTGATAGCGATATGGCGATGAATTTGAAGGAAGTTTCATTAGTTCATTCTCATACTTGGTATGCAAATTTCGCCGGGTACTTAGCAAGCAAGATTTATTCAATTCCTCATGTAGTAACGGCGCACTCATTGGAGCCACTTAGACCGTGGAAGGCCGAACAACTCGGTGGCGGCTATGTGATTTCATCGTGGGTCGAGAAGACCGCATACGAGAGCGCCTCGGCCATTATTTCTGTAAGTGATGGAATGAGAGCCGACATAATCAATGCTTATCCCAAAGTTGACCCAAGCAAGATAATTACAATTCGAAATGGAATTGATACCGAAAAATTCAAACCTACTAATAATGAAAAGGTGCTCAAGAAGTATGGGGTTAGTGGACCGTTCGCAATCTTCGTTGGGCGAATTACTCGACAGAAAGGATTGGCACATTTACTTCGGGCTTGGAAGTTAGTGGATCCAAGATTCGCCATAGTGATCGCTGCGGGTAGCGCGGATGAGCCAGTAATCGGTGCGGAGGTAGAGCAACTCATCTCCGAGTTGCAGAAGAGTCGCTCAAATGTTCATTGGATTAAAGAGATGTTGCCGCACGATGAATTAGTGGCGCTCTTAAGCGCAGCACAAGTATTTGCCTGTCCTTCAATCTATGAACCACTTGGAATAGTCAATCTCGAGGCTATGGCATGTGAGACTGCAGTAGTTGCGTCTTCTGTGGGTGGCATTCCAGAAGTAGTATCAGATGGAGAAACGGGTTACTTAGTAAAGCTAAGTCAAGATAGTTCGCAATTTGAAGCGGAATTTGCAGATGCGCTGAATAAAGTTCTAAGTGATGAATCTCTCGCCCAAAAATTAGGCGCTGCCGGGCGTAATCGTGTTGTTGCAGAATTTGGTTGGGATAAAGTTGCACGCACAACTATTGATCTATATCGGAGTCTTATTTAATGTCGCGTCGCGGTTGGTTCCTCTTTTCTCTTGTAGGACTCCTATGGGGAGTTCCCTATCTCTTTATGAAGGTTGCGGTCGAGGAGTTATCCGTTCCCATGATTGTCTTTTCGCGTTTAGTCATTGGGGCGTGTTTATTGATTCCGCTGGCGCTACGTGAGGGAACGTTAAAGGGCGCTTTCAAATATTGGCGCTATATCGCTCTTTACGCAGTTCTCGAGATGGTGATTCCTTGGACGCTAATTACGAACTCCCAAATTTCCCTTTCATCTGGAGTTGTAGCACTGCTCGTGGCAACTGTTCCAATTTGGGCAACTCTGTTTGCTCATCACTCTGGAGATTCAACGGCCGCGCACCGCACTAGAATTTTTGGAATAGCAATTGGCTTATTGGGAATCTCACTTATTGTCGGAATTGAAAGCGTCTCTGACTTTACGAATTTTCTTGCGCTCGCCCAAGTTTTAGTGGCGGCCGCGTCATATGCGTGGGCGGTAAATATGATCACTCGAAAAGCACCGGGGACTTCTGGACTTGCTATAAATGGAATTGCGATGACAATCTCATCGGTTATCTTTGCGCCGTTTGCGCTTCAAAGTTGGCCACGTGAGATGCCCTCAACTGAGGTAATTCTCTCAACTCTTGGACTTGGAGTTTTCTGTAGTGGATTGGCATTCTGGGTCTTCTTCTTGGTTCTGGCTGAGATTGGCCCAGCGCGCGCCTCACTTGTTGTCTATCCCAATACTGCGGTCGCTGTCCTACTCGGAATTTTGATTCTACGAGAGGAAATTACCCTCGCTCTGGCAATTGGTTTGCCATTGGTTCTTGCTGGCTCTTACCTCGCAAGTAGAAAACCAACGTCCCAACCAATTCCGGTCTAATTACCCAATAAACCTAACTTTGATAGCGCCTTGGGATCACGCTGCCAATTTGGCATAACCTTTACGTGTAAGGATAGAAAAACTTTCTTCCCTAATTTCTTCTCAATCTCTTTTCTCGCGCGCGTCCCCACATCCTTTAGATTCGCTCCTTTTGCACCAATGATTATCGCCTTTTGACTCTCGCGCTCCACGATTATGGAGGCGTGCACATCAAATAACTCTTTGCCCTCACGAGCCTTAAAATCATCAATTAGCACCGCAATTGAGTGAGGCACCTCCTCAAAGAGCCCCTCAATTGCTGATTCTCTGATGAACTCAGCTAAGACTTTTTCGATTTCTTGATCAGAGCGCATATCAATTGGGTAAAACGCGGGTCCTTCAGGCGCATGCTTTATTAACAAATCTAAAAGTAATTGGATTTGGGTATCTGTAAATGCGGAAAGTGGAACGATCTCATCCCACTCAAACCCGGCACGTTTAGCTAGTTCTGCAGCGCTCATTAGCTGTTTCGGTAGCGCACCCTTATCGGCCATATCAATCATGGTGATGGCACATATTTTCTTGCCCACCTTATTGCTAGAAAGTTGGCGGGCAATATAAAGATCTCCTTCGCCAATCTCTTCAATCGCAGGGATGCATTGGATTGCGATATCAATATCTTCTAAGTTCTCACGCACTACCTGATTTAGCGCATCACCTAAAGAAGTCTTAGGTTTATGTAAACCCGGGGTATCCACAATCACTAGTTGAGCATCGTCGGTTGAGACTATTCCTCGAATTGCACCTCGTGTGGTGTTGGGATGATGAGATGTGATCGCAATCTTTTCGCCAACTAGCGTGTTAATTAAAGTTGATTTGCCGGTATTTGGGCGACCTACTATCGAGATAAAGGCTGACTTATGCGGCATCACCGCAAAGGGTACATGTAGTTGAATTTATAAGTTCCATCGCATCAGAAACTGATGTGACTATCTCAGCCCGACGAGTACCAATCAAACGATGACATCCATCACTCGATGGGGAATTGATTGGTCCTGGGACTGCGAGCACTAAGCGCATTAGCTCGGCAGCATCATGTGCAGTTCTAAGTGAACCACTTCTAAACGCTGCCTCAACGATTATGGTGGCCTTAGAGAGCGCAGCGATAAGGCGATTGCGCGTTAAGAATCGTTCGGGTCGAGCCCGCTCATTAGGCATCACCTCAGAAACGAGGGATCCACTCTCCAGGATTTCCTCGAATAATCGTTCATTTCCAACTGGATAGCGAACGCTTATCCCAGATGCCAAGACTGCTGTAGTAACTCCTTCTGCTGCAATAGCGCCGCGATGAGCATGGGTATCAATTCCATAAGCGCCGCCACTAATTACATTCAAAGCCCGATCTGCAAAACCAGATGCAAATTCACTTGCGATGCGAGCCCCGTAGGGCGTTGGGTTACGCGTTCCAACTAAAGCAATTGCGTTACAGCTCGGTAATTTTCCTTTGTAAATGAGTGCGATGGGTGGAACCAATAAATCATTTAATAGATGAGGCCAACTTTCCGAATTGCAAGTTATGAACTCGCCACCAGATTCATTTAATTCCGTCTCAAGCGAGTCCAAATTTCGCTCGGCTAGCCGCTTCTTTATTCGATGAATTGATCTCTTTCCACCATCGTAAGCGCCTGATTCAATGCGATCTAGCAAAGAATCAGCACCATGAGTTGTAAATTCATCAACCCAAAACTTATCGCCGGGCTCGATTGCATGAAAGAGGCGCAACGTCGCATTCACTCGCCCTTTATCCCAACTCTTAATTCAAGTGCTCGTTCAATCTCCTCTTTCCCAGGAGTCGCGATACCGCCCAAATCTGCGATGCTCCAAGCCACTCTAATCGTTCTGTGAAAACCACGGGCTGTGATTGATTCACTATCTAGCAACTTGTGAAGTAGTGCTAACCCATCTTTGCGAGGGCGAAACTTTTCACGTAATAAATTAGGAGAGATTTCTGAATTTAATTTGAAATCATGTTCTGCAAATCTCGTTTCTGCAATCAGCCTTGCCTGAATGACTCTTTCTCTCATCTGGACGCTTGTGATGGTTATACCTTGGGTTAGTTCACTACGAGTCGGTGATTCAACTTTTATCCGAAGGTCGACTCGATCAAGTAATGGTCCGGAGATCTTGCTTAAGTATCTTCGGATTTGCAGGGAAGAACATTCACAGGCTCGTCCCCTGCCGGCGAATTTGCCACATGGGCATGGATTAGCGGCCAACAAAAGGATAAAGCGAGCTGGAAAAGTTGCCGTTTGCGCTGATCGAGTAATCGTTATCTTCCCGGATTCGATAGGTTGTCGGAGCGCATCAAGAATTCCACTTGCGCACTCGGGCGCTTCGTCGATGAAGAGCACACCTCGATGAGCTAGTGAACAAGCGCCCGGCCTAATTGAGCCGGAGCCACCTCCGATGAGAGCTGGGATAGTTGTTGCGTGATGTGGTGCAAGAAACGGTGGTAGCGCGCTCAAGATATTTCTTTGATTTAAGGTTCCGGCTATGGAATGAATACCAGCGACTTCAATCGCTTCTGATTCGTCAAGGGGCGGCAAGATTGTAGGAAATCTCTCAGCCAACATAGTTTTTCCGGAACCAGGCGCGCCAATCATAAGTACGTTGTGGCCACCGGCGGCTGCTATCTCAAGTGCAAATTTACTCTCCACGTGTCCAGAGACATCAGCCATATCAAGAGATGTAGCAGAGTCGACAATTTCAATTAGCGGTGGATTTTCAATCCGTAATCCACTTTCCAGATAATGAAGAACTTCTCCAAGATTTGAAAATGCCATAACTTCTAAATCTCTAAGCAAGCCCGCCTCTTGAAAGTTCTCACTCGGCACAACAACTCGCGCCATCCCAAGTGAGCGCGCTGCTATCAAGGTAGGAAGTACTCCGCGAATTGGCTTTAATGAACCGTCGAGCGCTAGCTCACCTAGGAAGAAGATTCCTTCCAGTTTCTTTAAATCAATTTGAGCTGAGGCAGCGAGAATCGCGAGCGCTATAGGAAGATCAAATGCGGAACCACTCTTGGGCAACCATGCTGGGGCAAGTGAGACAGTGACCTTCCGATTAGGCCAATTCTTGGCGCTATTTAGGATCGCTGCCCTAATCCGTTCCCGCGATTCATTTAACGTGGCATCAGGAAGACCTAATAGCGAATATGAAGGAAGTCCATTTGAGACATCAACTTCAATATCTATTGCTTCACCTTTTAGCCCAATTAGGTTTATGGCGAGGACTCGGGCAAGACTCATATGACTGCTTCTCGGTAATCCAATTGGATCTCACCTGAACGCAGCATCAAGACTCCCGCAACATCAATGCGATAGGGATTACCTAATCTCTGATGAGTAGCGAGCCAAGCGAGGGCCAGACGTTGGATCCGCTGGGCTTTTGCCGGACTCACGCTCTCGATTGGGTCGCCAAAGGCAGCGCTACTTCTTGTCTTTACTTCGATAAATACTATTTCGCCCATCTCGGTAAGTGCGACAAGATCTAGTTCACCCTCTTTTATTCGCCACTTGCGATCAAGAATTCGATAGCCACGTGCAATGAGTCGTTTAGCCACAAAGTCTTCGCCGAACTCACCTAGTTCTGCTGCTGCCACAGTCTTTGCCACGGCCCGAACTTAGATAGTCGCTGGATTAAATAGTGAGGAAAATTTCTCCTTGTGGATTAAGCATCAAGAAGCTTTGCGATATTGGCATAGCTCTTACGATGAATGGGAGAAACTCCAGCGCTTTTTAGCGCAGCTGTGTGGGAGCGGGTCACATAGCCTTTATGTTCGGCGAAGCCATACGCCGGATACTTTTTATCTAAATCAATCATCAATTTATCTCGGTGAACCTTTGCAATTATCGAGGCGGCTGAGATCGTGATGGCGACTTGATCGCCTTTCCAAACCGCTAAGTTAGGAATTGCTATTCCAGGTATCTCATAGCCATCGGTAAGTACATAATCTGGAACTAGGTCAAGTGCGCTAATCGCTCGGCGCATTCCCTCAATATTGGAGCGATGTAAGCCGTTAGCATCAATTTCTGTTGGAGAGATTTCCAAGATGTAGTGCGCTCGCGCATTCTCCACAATTATGGGATATAACTCTTCGCGATTTTTTGGAGATAACTCTTTGGAATCGCGGACATCTTTTAAAAGAGAACTTCGTGGATCTTTAAGTATGACCGCCGCGATAACTAGCGGGCCAGCACAAGCACCTCGGCCTGCCTCATCAACGCCTGCGATTGCTAATAGCCCTGATTTGAGCAGGCGCTCTTCAATCATTGCTTGATGGGAATCTTGGATAAATCCTCGCCGACTTCAAGAACTCCAAGATTTGAGAATGGCCAAATTACAAAGAGAGCTCGGCCGGTCACTTTATCTAGTGGCACCATGCCACGATTTGGATCATCGGTGTGATACCTAGAGTCAGCACTTGCGCCACGATGATCTCCCATAACCCAAATGAAATCTTTAGGGACAGTTACATCAAATTCATTATCAGATGCTTTATCGCCGGGATAGATATAGGGCTCATTGATCGCAACACCATTTACTTCTAATTGATCTTTGGCGTTACAACAAACAACCCGGTCTCCCCCAACTCCGATAACGCGTTTGATTAGGTATTGCTTGGAAGGATCTGGGATAACGCCTACGAAAACTAAAGCATCTTTAACGATTTTGCGAAGGCCAACCTCATCATTTACCGGTGTAGAGAGCCAATCTGCGGGATCACGAAATACGACAACTTCGCCTCTTTTAATTTCACTAAAGATTGCGCCTAATTTGTTAACCCCGACTCGATCGTTGACTAGAAGAGTGTTCTCCATCGAGCCCGAGGGAATATAAAAGAATTGAACGAAGAAGGTCTTAACGACCATCGAAAGAATTAGCGCCGATACGAGAAGTATCGGAAGTTCGCGAAGGGCTCCGCCTTTTGCGCGAGGAGACATTCCCTAAGCTTGTGGCTTCTCGGAAGTCTCTTGCGCTTCTACTTCTTCAACCTGAGGAGCTATTTCTTCAGCAACTTGAGTTACGACTGGGGTCTCTTCAACGGCTGGTGTCTCGGAATAAATGCTCTCTAGATCTTCGCCGCCACGACGTTCACGAATCTTGGCTGCCTTACCACGAAGATCACGGAGGTAATAAAGCTTCGCACGACGAACTTCACCTTTGCGAACTAGTTCAATCTTTTCGATTACCGGAGCATGGACTGGGAAGACGCGCTCAACGCCGACGCCATAGGAAATCTTGCGGACAGTGAAAGTCTCGCGAACACCAGATCCACGGCGAGAGATGACTAGACCTTGGAATACCTGAACGCGACTCTTGTTACCTTCAATAACTTTGACATGAACCTTTAACTCATCGCCGGGACGGAAATTTGGGATGTCCTTGCGGAGGGAGGCGGCATCTACCGCATCAAGCACGTTCATATTTGAATCCTTAGAGTCGAAGTTCTATTCCTGCTAGCCCGCGTATCCTGCCATAAGGGGGCTGGAGTCGCTAAATCTGAGCGTCAACGAAGGTCATATCCATGTGGCGCAAGGGCCTTTGCGAGGCTGGCAAAAAGGCTGGGGCCCGCTGTTAGGACGAAGTACTTTTCGCCATCCCAAATCCCCTTCAGATATGAAAATTTTGCGCCGGCTTCACTTGCTATCAACCCAGCAGCAGCGTAATCCCACTCATTTACTCCCGCTTCAAAATGTGCATCAACCGATCCTGATGCCACCATACAAATATCTACCGCGCATGCTCCCATTCGCCGAACATCGCGAATTTGTGGGAGTAACTCAGCTATGAATTTTGCTTGGGGTTTCCTTCGCTCAATGTCGTAGGCAAATCCCGTAGCGATGAGCGCACGATTCAACTCAACCGGCTCATTACAGCGAAGTGGTTTGCCGTTACAAGTTGCACCGGCGCCACGTCGCGCACTCCACGTCATTGCAAATGAAGGTACATGGACGACGCCCACAAGATAGCCACCTTCATCTTTAATTGCGATGCTGATGCACCATCCCGGTATTCCATAGAGATAATTGACGGTTCCATCTATTGGATCAATGACCCAGGTGTACCCACTTGAACCTTTTCGATTTGCACCCTCTTCCCCGATAATTGAATCATCGGGACGGGCCGCAAGAATTTCAGAGACAATCAATTTCTCACTCTCATGATCCATCTGGGTAGCAAAATCAAGCACGCCACTTTTTTGATCAAGTTCAAAGTTCGTGGGGCGACTCATCAAGAGTTCGCCAGCTTTTTTCGCAATTTGCTCTGCTAACTCCAGTAATTCGCCTGAAGAAGTCATAGTTGAATCTAATCACAAGTAGACTCACCGACATGATTGCGCCATATCGCAAATTATTCAAAGTTCCAGGTGGTTGGCGCTTCTCCCTCGCAGCATTTATCTTGCGCCTTCCGATATCGATGCTTTATCTCGCGATTGTCTTGTTTGTAGTCGCAGAGACTGATTCTTATTCAATGGCCGGAGCGCTTTCGATGGCGGCATCGATAGTCCTCTCAATTGCCTCACCTTTATGGTCCCGGGCAGCTGATCAATACGGGCAACGAAAGATTTTGAGCATCACAGTTCCCTTGCACATCTTCTTTATGGGCTCTTTTGTACTTCTGCTCAAAAATGATGCACCGACAATTCTTTGGTTTACCTCAGCACTTCTCTTTGAAGCCTTTGTGATTGGTTCCGGCCAGATGGTTCGCCGGCGTTGGATCCACGCGATTAAAGATGATCGGGCGCTAACTGATACTGCTTATTCATTTGAAGCTTTCGTGGATGAAGTTATCTTTACTTCAGGACCGGTGATTGCGACGCTACTTGCAGCCGCGTTTGCGCCTGAATATGCAATTTTTGCTGCGATGCTCTTTGTTGCAACCGGAGCACTTTTCTTTACTGCTCAAAAATCTACCGAACCACCTCCCCACCCAAAAGAAGTTGGTGAAGATCGCTCTCTCTTAATTCGCCTGCCCTTTATAAGGGCGCTTTTCATTCCGCTTATGCTCTGTGGTTCATTCTTTAGTTCAGCAGGCTTGGTGATAGTTGCTTATAGCGATGAATACGGCGCGCGCGAATCAAGTGGTTTCCTTATTGCAATCTGGTCTTTAGGAAGTGGCATAGCTGCACTTGCAATTGGCTCAATAAAGTGGAAACGCAGTGAGTCCCAACGCTTCCTCGAGTCAACTGTCTTGCTGTTTTTCTTGACTATTCCAATCTATCTCGCAGCATTGATGGCGCCCGGTAATTTTGTGCTAATGGGAATTGTTCTCCTTGTAAATGGATTTGCAATCGCACCATTACTTACCGCAGGTTTTGCCGCAGCAGAGCGCTCGGTAATTGAGCAGAGAAAGACTGAGGTTCTAGCCTGGGCTATCTCAGCGCTAAATCTTGGTGGCGCTTTACCCCCTGCTCTGACTGGTTACATCATTGACACTCAAGGGGTATCTGTCGCTTTTGTAATCCCATTAGTGTGTATGGCCTTATCAGTTCTATTAATTCTTCCCTTTATCAATATCTGGCGTGAGAAAGTAAGGGAAATCCCAGCCTGATTTCCATAAGTTTCGCATCGGACTATGGCAACCTACTCTCCGTGACTGAGTTAAGGGTCGTTGGAAAAACTAACGGTGGCGATAAGTTGGAGCTCGCTGATGAAGCCGGCAATTCCTTCACGCTCAAAATTGATGACGCACTTCGCAACTCCTTGAGCGCATCTACTCCAGAGCGGAGATTGAGCGCAGTCGTTGAAGAGGCTCCTGGTTACTCAATCAAAGAAATCCAAGCCCGCTTAAGAGCTGGCGAAAGTTTTGATGAAGTCGCACGAATTTCTGGCTTATCTCCGGCAAAGATTGAACGTTACGCAAGTCCCATAATGCAGGAGCGCGCTTGGGTTATTGAGCAAGCCGAGAAGTCATCTCCTAAAGGAACTTCGCTACCACTTAGAGAATTAGTAATACAAAGACTTGCGCCAAGAGGCGTCAATATGAATCAGATCTCTTGGAATACCTGGAGACTTGATAACGGTCATTGGCACCTTGTGCTTAACTATCCAACTTCAGATGGCTCACGCGAAGCTACTTGGAACTTTGATTTAAATAAGCGCACCTTTGTATCTAAAGATGATGGCGCGCGCTGGATTTGTGGCGAAGAGATTCCAAAGCAACCAAAGCCTGATCGTATGAGTGATCATGGAGTTCTTTTCCCAGCAGATGGCGAACCTGCGCAACCACCAAGACTTGTTGCGGTGCGCACCGATCTCACCCCGGAAGTTCAAGAAGAGAAGAGTGAGATTCCTTCCGATGCTAAAAAAGATGGAGTAACTAGAAGAATTTCTATTCCATCATGGGATGACATTATGTTTGGAAGAAGTAAGAAGAAAGACGAAGGCGAAGACTCTTAAATCGTGTAGGTGAGTAGCGGAATTTCGCACTCAGCTTCTGTTGTTCCACCATGATGCCCCACCATCGCGCACTGTTGAGTTTCTCGCTCCATCTCCACCAAAATGAAGTTTCCTTCGGCGATAACAACTAAGTCACCGATTCGCTCAAGAACGCTCTCACTTATTGGCCCAAATAATCCTCTACGAATTGCCTCCTCGCGAGTGAGCACAGTCGCTAGCCCACCTAATCGATTTTGCCAACGGCTCTTCACTTCATTTCGTTTATCTTCATCAACATACAAGTAACGAACTCGTGGCTCGCCAGCCATTAGTCGAACATCTTTAAGTAGTTCATTTTCCTTTCCCACAACTAGGTATTCGCCCCGATTTATCATTCCGTGGTCAGAGGTAACAAAGAGCCTCGTTCCCTTGGGAAGTGAGCTCAATAGTTGCTCAATCAATCGATTTACTTTTTCAAGAGCAGTAAAAAATTTCTCCGAGCCGAAGCCGGCCCCATGCGATGCTTCGTCAACATCATTTACGTAGACATAGGCAAAACTCTTCTGATTTTGAAGTGCAGACTTCGCGCCATCGGCCAATTCCTCAATGCCATTTGCACCAAGATAAATTCCACCTCTTAGAGCAGCGCGTGTAAATCCAGTATCGGCATAGCGTTTCGCCGCAACGTGCGAGGTGCGAATGCCCTCTTTATTTGCCCGCTCAAATAGCGTCTCGTTAGGTTGGAAGATGTAAGGGTCAACTCGCTCATCCCACTTCAGCGCATTTAAGACTCGCTCTGGAGTACCACTATGGGGAACTCGCATCGTATAACCCACCATTCCATGCTCCCCGGGAGCGAGACCCGTTCCAAGTGAAGTAAGGCTGGTTGCAGTAGTCGATGGGAAAGTTGCACTCAAAGTCCGTTCGTATTTCAATTCCTTTAAAATCTTAATCTTCGAACCAAACTCATCAATTGCATTCTTACCTAAACCATCAACCAATAAAAGGCATTCGCGTCCGCCCTCGTTTTCATTTAGCGCAAGCGAATTTGTAGTACTCGTAAGTCCTAGAGTGGCAAAGATAGATTGAGAGAGCTCAGCAAGAGTTTGGGCCACCCACCTATCCTTCCAGTAACCTTCCCTCTCATGATCCAATACTCAGATGAGGTAAAGCGCGCACGGAGTGAAAATGCGCCAATCGTTGCGCTTGAATCCACCATCATCGCTCATGGATTACCGCGTCCCAAGAATCTAATTGTGGCGCAAGAAGTTGAAGAGATAGTAAGAGAAGAAGGCGCGACTCCTGCGACAATCGCAATCATCAAGGGCGAAGTTCATATTGGATTAAACGAAAAAGAACTAGAACAAGTCGCTAATGATGATGGTTTTACCAAGGCATCCATCCGTGATTTAGCCATCCTCGCCTCAACTAAGAAATCTGCGGCTACTACTGTCGCTGCTACCTCTCATCTTGCCAACTTGGCTGGGATTGAATTTTTCGCGACTGGAGGATTAGGCGGGGTACATCGAGGTGCCAGTGAAAGTTGGGATGAATCGGCTGATCTACTCGCTTTAGCAAATATCCCCGTTTTAGTTGTCTGCGCCGGAGTCAAATCAATTTTGGATATTTCGGCAACGCTCGAAAGACTTGAGACCCTATCGGTACCGCTCATTGGATTTTGCACCAACAAATTCCCGGGCTTTTATCTTCAAGATAGCGGCTACTCGTTAGAACATCGCGTTGACTCTCCTAAAGAAATTGCCGCAATATGGGGCGCTCGCAACGAAGTAGGCACACCAAGAAGTGGCCTAGTTGTTGCAAACCCCACTCCATCGCCTATGGATACCACGCTGCATGAGCGGTTACTAAAGGAGGGATTGGATAAAGCAAAAGCGAAAGGCGTGATTGGTAAAGAAGTAACCCCATTCCTTCTTGAGTACTTCCACACAAATAGCTCGGGCGAATCCTTACGAGTTAATGTCGAGATTATTAAAAGTAATGCCAAGTTAGCAGCGCAAATCGCAGTCGCCTCAAAATGACCGCAATAATTTGCATTGGCGATGCGATGATCGATGTCATCGTTCGAATGAAAAGCACGATTAATTTAAATAGCGATACGCTCTCTGAGATTTCGATGCACGGTGGTGGAGCGGCTGCAAATACGGCTGCTTGGCTGGCATATCTTGGAATCGATACGACTTTCGTTGGGCGAATCGGCGCAGATATTGCAGGGGAGAATTTTCATAAAGAATTAGTGGCTCAAGGAGTAAAGCACCCCAATCCCCCTCTGATTGATAAGAAAACTGGAACTGTTGTAGTACTTGTGGATCAAGCGGGTAATCGAACTATGTTTCCCGATGCTGGCGCAAATGCCGGGCTGGATGAGAAAGACTTGCCACCGCTAACTGATTTTTCTGGAGCTTTCTTATCTGGTTACTCACTTTTTAACCCACTCTCCAGCAAAGGTGTCCAGCGAATAGTAAGTGCCCTCAATGATGCAGAGATTCCGGTTTACCTAGATCTTGCCTCTGTTGGAACAATTAAAGCTTTTGGTTTAGCGCAGGCTAAGGCGCTGCTTAACGGATTTGCTGGATTTTTCCTAAATGAAGATGAAGCAAAATTCATAACAGGGAAAGATGAATTGAATGAAGCAATCAATGAACTGATAGAACTTTCACCTTTGGTAGTAATTAAACGTGGATCAAATGGTGCGATGGGTTTGCACCGCTTCCAAGAAATTCTTGAACGGCCAGCTCGAAGCGCAGATGTGATTGATACGACCGGTGCAGGTGATTCATTTGCAGCGGGGTTCCTAACGAATTGGCTCGAAACCGGAGATCTAAGTGCAGCGCTCGATAAAGGAATCGAAGTTGCTGGAGTATGTGTCGCAACTATCGGGGCAAGACCGAGGGTCAATCCCTAGAAAATCACTCTCTCATTGGCAGAATCACGCCGTGGCAAAACGTGAGTCCAAAAGTGGACCGAAGCCTGGTGAGTTCCCGGGCAAGGTTGTTGATGTAGATGTCTCTAGTGAGTTATCGGATTCATTTCTCGAATATGCCTACTCGGTAATTTATTCGCGTGCACTTCCTGATGCTCGCGATGGATTAAAACCAGTACAGCGAAGAATCTTGCATCAGATGTCTGAAATGGGACTTCGACCAGATCGCGGCCATGTTAAGAGCGCTCGAGTCGTTGGTGAAGTGATGGGTAAATTGCATCCACACGGTGATGGCGCAATCTATGACGCGCTTGTCCGTATGGCTCAATCATTCTCAATGCGCCTTCCCTTAATTGATGGACACGGAAATTTTGGTTCGCTCGATGCGGGCCCAGCCGCCATGCGCTACACCGAAGCTCGCCTCGCCTCCGCCTCCCAGATGATGGTCGATGAAGTCGATGAGGACACTGTTGATTTTGGCGCCAATTACGATGGCCAAATCATGGAGCCACTCGTGCTCCCGGGCGCATTTCCAAACCTGCTGGTAAATGGCGCAACTGGTATCGCAGTTGGTATGGCAACAAATATGGCGCCACATAATCTCGGCGAAGTGATTGAAGCGGCGCGCCACTTAATCGAAAATCCAAATGCAACTGTAAAGCAACTAATGAAGATAGTTCCCGCCCCAGACTTTCCAACCGGTGGAACGCTCATCGGAAAAGAGGGAGTTCTTGAGGCTTACCAAAGTGGAAAGGGCGCGTTCAAAGTAAGGGCAAAAGTTGAAATTGGCAAAGTAACAACTCGCAAGCAGGGAATCACCATTACTGAATTGCCCTACAACATTGGCCCGGAGAAAGTAGTTGAGCGAATAAGCGATTTAGTCCGAGGTAAGAAGATTCAAGGAATCTCAGACATCATTGATCTCACTGATGGCCAGAACGGCACGAAGGTAGTAATTGAGATAAAGAATGGTTTTGAGCCGGAGCAGGTACTTGAGAATCTCTACAAACTCACCCCACTTGAAGATGCTTTCTCAATTAACGCTGTAGCGCTTGTAAATGGCAAACCAAAGACCTTAGGACTTAAGGAACTTTTGCAGGTCTTTATCGACCATCGAATTGAAGTAGTAACTCGACGCTCTAACTTCCGAAAAGATAAAGCATCGGCAAGATTAAATCTCGTTGAAGGACTTCTAAAAGCTATCGTTGATATCGATAAGGTAGTGAAAATCATCCGCGGTAGCGAAGATGCCACAGAAGCAAAGGCCTCTTTGATGAAGAGCTTTAAGCTAACCGATGAGCAAGCCACTCACATTCTTGATATGCCCCTTAGGAGATTAACTAAAGTCTCCAAGATTGAACTTGATGCCGAACAGAAGGCACTGAAATCAGAGATCTCCGCCCTTACTGCGCTCCTTAAGAGTGAGGAGGCGCTTCGAAAAAGAGTTTCTGATGAGTTAGGCGAAGTTGCCAAGAAGTTCGCCACTCCTCGGCGAACTCTTATTGCAAATTAAGCGTCTATCCGCTCGCGATCAATATCAGCCGCTGAAATAAACTCTTTCCGAGGCGCAACTTCATTTCCCATCAATAACTCAAATATCTTCTCGGCATCTGCGCCATCTTTAATCGTTATCCGGCGCAATGTGCGGTGCTCCGGGTCCATCGTGGTTTCACGGAGCTGGTCGGCATCCATTTCACCAAGGCCCTTGTAACGCTGGATTGGCTCACGCCACTTCTTGCCCTGCTTCTTTAAATCAACTAAAAGCTTCTTCATCTCATCATCAGAATAGGTGTAGTGCACCTCGCCCTTCTTGCCTCCCCCACCTAGAACCTCAATACGGTGGAGCGGTGGGATAGCAGCAAAGACTCGGCCGTCATCAATTAGCGGCTGCATGTAGCGATATATAAGAGTTAGTAGCAAACAACGAATATGTGCGCCATCGACATCAGCATCTGACATCAAAATTATCCGGCCGTAGCGAACATCCTCGAGATTAAATGATTTACCAGAGCCCGCACCAATGACCTGGATGATTGCGGCGCATTCTGCATTATCGAGCATCTGGGAGAGCGATGCCTTTTGAACATTAAGTATTTTTCCTCGGAGTGGAAGGATTGCTTGATACTCGGAGTTGCGCGCCGCCTTTGTAGTTCCAAGCGCTGACTCACCCTCGACAACAAACAATTCAGTACGAGAAACATCTTCCGAACGGCAATCAGATAATTTTGCGGGGAGCGAAGAGCTCTCGAGCGCATTCTTGCGCCGTTGCAGATCTTTATGAGCACGGGTAGAAATACGAGTGCGGGCAGCATTTGCAACTTTCTCAAGTATTGCCCTGCCACTTGCCTTATCAATCCGTTTAGTAGAGGTAAAGAATCGCTTCAATTCATCTGTAACAACTTGTTGAACGATCTTTGTAACAGCAGGGGTTCCTAGTACCTCTTTTGTTTGGCCTTCGAATTGCGGCTCTTGCATCCGCACCGTAACTACCGCGGTAAGTCCTTCGAGTATGTCGTCCTTAATCACGTCTGGTTCATTCTTCTTCAAAGTTCCAGTCGAGCGGAGGTACTCATTAAAACTTTTCGTCAGCGCCCGCTCGAATCCTTGAACATGAGTTCCACCCTTTGGGGTAGCAATGATGTTCACAAAGGAGCGAATGTTGTTCTCATATCCGTTGCCCCATTTGACGGCTATATCCACATCCATATCGCGCTCAACTTCGCGCGGCTCTAGATGCCCTTTCTCATCAAGGACCGGGACGGTCTCTTGGTAGTGGCCCTTTCCGGTTAGGCGAATTACATCGCCCACCGGCGCATCGCTCTGGATATATGTGCAGTATTCCGATATCCCGCCTTTATGGAAGAAGGTTTCGCTCTTCTTCTCCTTTGTGCGATTGTCGTTTACTTCAAGAGTTAAGCCAGGAACCAAATAGGAAGTCTGGCGGGCCCGGGTATAGATTTCTTCGATGTCGTATTGCGAGTCCTTTATGAAGATCTGCTTATCGGCCCACCACTTAACTCGAGTTCCAGTTATCTTTGCCGAAACTTTTCCAATAGTGCGAAGCCCGGATTGGGGTTCAAAAGTTGCATTTGGTCCATCGCCTTCAAATACACCAGCAACGCCGCGCTTAAATGACATCCAATAAATCTTTCCATCGCGATCAACTTCAACATCAAGCCTTGAAGCTAAAGCATTTACAACTGAGGCGCCCACTCCATGCAGTCCGCCTGTTGCAGCATATGAACCGCCACCGAATTTTCCGCCGGCATGCAATTTAGTCATCACAACTTCAACGCCAGTCAGGCCAGTTTTTGGTTCCTTATCTACTGGGATACCACGGCCATCATCGTGAACTTCTATTGAGCCATCTTTTTCAAGATTAATAATTATTTTCTTGCAAAACCCAGCGAGCGCTTCATCTACCGCGTTATCGATAATTTCCCAGAGGCAGTGCATGAGACCTCGGCCATCGGTAGATCCGATATACATAC
>JACCDJ011058229.1_pt1 | contig 19739 bp, 20 predicted proteins | sample 7444481 | NCBI WGS metagenome assembly JACCDJ01 (sample SAMN15323435, study PRJNA562643) | freshwater metagenome | isolation source: river surface water | place: USA:Blue River Watershed | collected 2017-08-15 | reverse complement strand
TTGAATACAAAAGTGTCGATAATTGGCCGCTTGTATTCGGGAAAACTTCATGAACACACCTCTTTTTGGGCCGGTCTTGCGTGCGCCAACAGGTTTTCAGCCGCAGGGACTGACGCGCCGGCATTGGGTCCAGTCACTTTACTTGGGGGCGGGCTGGTTGCATGCCAACTCGCTGCGGGCTGCACAGGCCCAATCTCCGTATCCGGTTCAACTGGCGTCCGCTTGGTCCCCAAAGCGCTCACCGAAAGGCTTTTGGGTCAGCGAAAAATTAGACGGGGTGCGTGCGGTTTGGGATGGCCGAATCTTGCGCTTTCGAAGTGGTCGCGTGCTCAATGCGCCCGCATGGTTTTTGGCGGCCTTGCCCAGCATGCCCTTGGACGGTGAGCTCTGGATCGCGCCCGGCCAGTTTGACCGGGTGTCGGGTTTGGTCCGCACAGAAGTCCTCCATGACGAAGCTTGGCGCCAGGTGAAGTATTGGGTCTTTGATGCGCCCGGCCATGCGGGCCCCTTTGCGGAAAGAGTGCAAGCGCTGCAAGCCCAATTGGCTGCTTCGGCGGTCCCGTGGTTGTTGCCAGTGGCCCAAGAAGTCGTGCCGGATGAGGCCAGTTTGCAGGCGCATTTGCAAGCCGTTGTGGGGCGCGGTGGTGAGGGCTTGGTGCTGCACCGGGCCGATGCCCACTGGCGCCCGGGCCGCACCGATGCGGTTTACAAATTCAAACCCGAACCCGATGAAGAAGGTCGGGTGGTGGGGCATCTGCCCGGCAAGGGCCGCTTGCAAGGGCAGACCGGCGCTTTGTGGGTGGAAATGCCCACGGGTCAGCGGTTTGCCTTGGGGGTCGGTTTGAATGACGCCGATCGCCGCAACCCGCCCCCAGTGGGCTCATGGGTCACTTACCGTTACCGCGATCGCACGCCCTCGGGCTTGCCGCGTTTTGCCAGTTATTTGCGCCAGCGTGAGCCTGAATAAAAAAGGGGCTCCGTGCGGAGCCCCTTGGCCAGTGCTCAAAGCGTTGGGTCAGGCAAAAACACCGGCAGTTTCTTGCATGCGATCGGACACTTCTCCCAGTTGGTGCAAAGTGTCGCCAAAGGTCATGTCCAGCTGCGTTAACTTTTTGAAGTAGTGGCTCACGATGTATTCATCGGTCACGGCAATACCGCCGTGCAGCTGCACGGCCTGCTGGCCCACAAAGCGCATGGAAACCCCCAGTTGGTACTTGGCGCGTGCCATCGCCCGGCGTCGCTCATCGGCCGGCGCGTGCAACTTCAAACTGGCGTAATAGCTCATAGAGCGGCCCAGCTCCAGTTGCATTTTCATATCGGCGACACGGTGACGAAGCGCCTGAAAGCTGGCGATGGCCACCCCAAATTGTTTGCGCGTGTTCATGTAGTCGATGGTGATGGCCAAGGTTTTGTCCATCACGCCCACCGCCTCGGCGCAGACACAAGCAATGCCAATGTCTTGTGCTTCTTCGAGCGCGGTCAAACCCTGCAAGGTGATCAATTGCGCGGGGGTGTTGCTCAGCACCACTTCGGCCGCACGCGAGCCGTCTTGTGTGATGTAGCCCTGAGTGCTCACGCCGTCGGCCTGGCGCTCCACCAAGAACAACGCCAGTTGGGCGCCGCCCTGGCCATTCACCATGGCGGGCACCACAAAAGCATCGGCTTGATCGCCTGCCGCCACCACGCTCTTGGTGCCCGTGAGCGTCCATTTCCCGCCCACTTTATGGGCCTGCGTGGCGCATCGATTCAGTTGGTAGCGCGCGCCGCGTTCTTGCTGGGCCAAGACCACGATGGCTTCACCGGCAGCGATGCGCGGCAGCCATGCGGCCTGAAGCTCAGTGGGGGCATGCGTTTGCAGCGTGGCACTGGTCATCAGCGTTTGCGTCAGGGGCTCTAAAACAATGCCACGGCCCAGCTCTTCGAGGGTCACCATGGCTTCGGTCGGGCCCATGCCCATGCCGCCGTTTTCTTCGCTCACGTACAAGCCGGTCAGGCCCAGCTCAGACATTTCGCGGTAAGCGTCGCGGTCAAAACCTCCGGCAGCCACGATGGCGCGGCGGCGCTCAAAGTCGTAACCCTTGTCTACCCATTTGCGCACCGCGTCACGCAGTTGTTCTTGGTCGTCAGAAAAATCGAAATCCATTTTGAAATCCTTTCGGCTCAACCGAGAACGGTTTGCGCGACGATGTTGCGTTGCACTTCATTGCTGCCGCCATAAATGGTGGTCTTGCGCATGTTGAAGTAGTTGGCCGCCAAGGGCGCGTTGGCGACCATGCCGCCGGGGAAGTTGCCTTGCCAGCCTGCGTCCATGGCTTCAAAAATGAAGGGCAGGGCGAAGGGTCCGGCGGCTTGCATCATGAGTTCGGTGTAGCGCTGTTGAATTTCGCTGCCGCGGATCTTCAAGAGGCCGGCAATGTCCAGCGAGTTTTTGCCCGACTTTTCAGCCGACAACACGCGCAGCACCAGCATTTCGAGCGCCACGATGTCCACCTCGAGTTTGGCGATCTCGTCGCGGAAGCGCAGGTCGTCGTAAACGCCTTCTGCTTTGGCGATGCGTTTCAGGCGTTCCAGTTCGCGCTTGGCGCGGTTCACATCGGCGATGTTGGTGCGCTCGTGGGCCAACAGGTGCTTGGCATAGTTCCAGCCCTTGTTTTCTTCGCCGATCAGGTTTTCGGCCGGCACTTCCACGTTGTCAAACCACACTTCATTGACTTCGCATTCGCCGTCCAACAGTTTGATCGGCCGCACGGTGATGCCCGGCGATTTCATGTCGATCAGCAAGAACGAAATGCCGGTTTGAGGTTTGCCTTCGTTGCTGGTGCGGACCAAACAAAAGATCCATTCGCCGTATTGGCCCAAGGTGGTCCAGGTCTTTTGACCATTCACAATGTATTTGTCCCCTTGGCGCTCGGCGCGGGTTTTGAGCGAAGCCAAATCAGAGCCCGAACCCGGCTCGCTGTAGCCTTGGCTCCACCACACTTCACCACTGGCGATGCCCGGCAAAAAGCGTTTTTGTTGTTCGGCATTGCCAAAGGCCATGATGACCGGGGCCACCATCACGGGGCCAAACGGCACCACACGTGGCGCGCCAGCCAGCGCACATTCTTCTTCAAACAAGTGTTTTTGCACGGCGCCCCAGCCTGGCCCGCCAAACTCTTTGGGCCAACCCCAACCCAACCATCCTTTTTTGCCCAAGATCTTGGCCCAGCGTTGCAAATCTTCGCGTGTGAGCCGCATGGCGTTGTGCACTTTGTGGGCGATGTCGGCGGGTAAGTTCGCTTTGACCCAAGTGCGAATTTCGTCGCGAAATGCGAGCTCTTCGGGGGTAAATGCCAAATCCATAGGGAGCCTTTTCCAGTGGGGTGAGTGCGGCCCTTGCAAGCCGTGACTTCAAAATCTAACGGTCGTGCTTTTTATCACGCCGCATCGCAGCCATCCTGTCTTGGGTGCGACAAAATCGTTCTCCGATCCGCGACGCGAAATGGCCAGGGTGCAGGCGATGGCCGTGAAAGGGCTGGGATAATCTGCCGCAATCCATGAAAAATATTGTCATATTGATTTCCGGTTCCGGCTCCAACATGGCCGCCATCGTCCGTGCGGCAGAGCAAGAGCGCTGGGCCACGCGTTTGAACGCCCGCGTGGCCGCGGTCTTGAGCAACCGGGCCGATGCCAAAGGCCTGCTGTTTGCAAAAGAGCAGGGCATTGCGACGGGGGTTTTGGACCACAAAGCGTTTGCTTCGCGTGACGCATTTGATGCCGCATTGCGCCAAGAAATTGACCGCTTTTCGCCCGATTTGGTGGTGTTGGCCGGGTTCATGCGCATATTGACGCCCGGCTTTGTGGCGCACTACGCAGGGAAGTTGCTCAACATCCACCCGTCTTTGTTGCCCGCATTTCCGGGTTTGCACACGCACCAGCGGGCCATCGATGCGGGCTGCCGATTTGCGGGGGCCACGGTGCACCAGGTCACCGCCGAGTTGGACCATGGCGAAATTTTGGCCCAAGCGGTGGTGCCGGTTTTGCCCGACGACACCGCCGAAACCCTGGCGGCCCGAGTGCTCACGCAAGAGCATTTGATTTATCCGCGCGCGGTGGCGCAGTTGTTGGCCTAATCGCCGACGCGCGTGAACCGCGCTTGCACTTGGCCATTGAACTCGGCCACCTCTAAAAACATCGCCGCGGGCCTGACCCAAAGCCCTTCGTCACCGTAGAGTGCTTGGTAAAGCGTCATGGGTTGTAGGTCTTCGCTGTGCCGCACGGTGCCCAGCACCCGGTACATGCCCCCTTTGTAATGGCGGTAGAGGCCTTTGGGCGTTTCAATCAAGGGCGGCAGGGTCTCAGACATGCGTGCTTTCTGGGTGACAGTGAAAATGGACGGGTAGGGGATGGGACAATAGCGCCCATGCATCCAAAAGCCCTGTTAGACGCCTGCGCCGATTTGGTCAGGCTGGTTCTCCAATTTGAACATCCCGCCGACGCGGTCGTCTCGCGTTATTTTCGTGAACACCGCGCTCTGGGGCCCCGCGAGCGGGCGACCCTGGCCGAAACCGCCTTTTGCGTCTTGCGCAAGAAATTGTTGTTTGAACAATTGGCCCGATCGGGTTCGGGCAGCAAAGAGCGCAAGCTGGCCATTTTGGGGTTTCATGGCCCGCGAGATTTCTTGAGCGCCGCACTCAACGAAACGGAAAAAAAGTGGCTGGCCACGTGTGACAGCATTCCTGCGGATGCCTTGATGGCGCCGCACCGACACAACTTGCCCGATTGGATGGCGCAGGCGCTGCAAGCCCAATTGGGCGATGAATTTTGGGTCTTGGCTGAGCACTTGCAGCAACCCGGCACGCTGGATTTGCGCGTCAATTTGTTGCAAGCCAAACGCAGCGAGATTCAAAAAGAGCTTCAGCTTGCGGGAATTGCCTCTGAAGTCACGCCTTATTCGCCTTGGGGTTTGCGTTTGCAAGGCAAGCCGGCTTTGCAAAAAACCGATGCCTTTACCCGGGGCGCCATCGAAGTACAAGACGAAGGCTCGCAATTGCTGGCCTTGCTGGTGGACGCGCACCGGGGCGAAATGGTGGTGGACTTTTGTGCCGGGGCCGGTGGCAAAACTTTGGCGTTGGGCGCGGCGATGCGCAGCACGGGCCGCTTGTACGCTTTTGATGTGTCGGGACACCGGCTGGATGCCCTCAAGCCGCGCATGGCCCGAAGCGGTTTGTCCAATGTGCATCCCGCTGCCATTGCCCACGAGCGCGATGACCGCGTCAAACGTTTGGCCGGCAAGATTGACCGTGTTTTGGTGGATGCGCCTTGCTCGGGCTTGGGCACCTTGCGGCGCAACCCCGATTTGAAATGGCGACAAAAACCGCAAGCGGTCCAAGAACTGACGGAAAAGCAATTGGCCATCTTGCAAAGCGCCTCGCGCATGGTCAAGTCGGGCGGACGTTTGGTCTATGCCACATGCAGTGTGTTGCCCGAAGAAAACGAGCAAATTGCACTCGCCTTCAGCGCGGCCAACCCCGACTTTGTGCCGCTCAATGTGGCGCAAGAATTGGCGCGTCTGAAAGTGCCTGATGCGGCCAGTTTGTGTACCCCGGCCACAAAGGGTGAGCCCAGCCTTGAAACCAACCCCGATGCGGTGCCTGGGGGTTCATTTCTGCGCTTGTGGCCACATCGCCATGCGACGGATGGTTTTTTTGCCGCTGCGTGGACTAAAAAGTAAATTTTAGAATTAATTTAACCGAAGATTCGGCCGAAAGGACTGTCCTTTTGGAGCCAAGAAACTTAAAATCGGACGATTGCCTGAACTCAGGCGCCTGTAGAAAGTATTGCGTATGTTGTTGCCTGAATCGGCCTTTCTTGATTCATTGATTCAGTGGATGGGCCACGGCTTGTTTGATTTGGCCTGGTGGCAAATGGTGTTGATCACCTTGGGCTTGACCCACATCACGATTGCCAGTGTCACGATTTTCTTGCACCGTCACCAAGCCCACCGCGCGCTGGACCTGCACGCCATTCCCTCGCATTTCTTCCGTTTTTGGCTGTGGTTGACCACGGGCCAAGTGACCAAAGAGTGGGCGGCCATTCACCGCAAGCACCACGCCAAATGCGAGCAAGCCGAAGACCCCCACAGCCCCCATGTGCATGGCATCAAAACGGTGCTTTTCACAGGTGCAGAGTTGTACCGCAAGGAGTCTAAAAACCAAGAGACTCTGAAGCGTTATGGCCACGGCACGCCAGACGACTGGATTGAGCGCAACCTCTACACCCGTTTTTCTTGGCAAGGTGTGGCCTTGATGCTCATCATCGATGTGGCCTTGTTCGGCTTTATTGGCTTGACCGTTTGGGCTGTGCAAATGGCCTGGATTCCAGTCACTGCAGCCGGCATCATCAACGGGGCGGCTCACTATTGGGGCTACCGCAACTTTGAGGCACACGACGCCAGCACCAATATTTCACCTTGGGGCATCTTGATTGGCGGTGAAGAGTTGCACAACAACCACCACACCTACCCCACATCGGCCAAATTGTCAGTGAAACCTTACGAGTTCGACATCGGCTGGCTGTACATCCGTGCACTCGAAACCCTGGGCCTTGCCACCGTCAAAAAGACGCCTCCTCGCTTGGCTTATGGAGACATTCGCCCCGTGGCCGATGAAAAGACCCTTGAGGCCTTGATTGCCAATCGCTACGAAGTCATGGCCAATTACGCTCGTAACTTGCATTCGGTCTTGCAACAAGAAGCGAAAAAGCTGAAGGTCGATGCCAGTGTGATGCAGGCTGCTCAGCGTTGGTTGCACCGTGACACCGCCAAGGTGCCGGCGGCTGTGCATGCCCAATTGCATCAGGCAAGAGCCGCAAGCCCGGTGCTCGACAAAATGGTGCAAATGCGTGAAGAACTCAGCCAAATTTGGCTGAACACCTCGCACTCGCGTGAGCAACTGGCCGCTGATTTGCAGGCTTGGTGCCGCCGCGCCGAAGAGAGCGGCATTGCGGCTTTGCGTGACTTCTCTGTGAAGTTGCGTGCGGTGCGCCAATCGGCCTGATTTTCCCCTAGCCATGCACCCCCAAACAGGACCTTCGGGTCCTGTTTGTTTTGGGCAATAAAAAAACCCGCCGTGAAGCGGGTTTTTTATTGAGAAACTCGGGCTGAATTACTTCAGTTTGATTTCTTTGTATTCCACGTGCTTACGAGCTTTGGGGTCGAACTTCATGATCGACATTTTCTCGGGCATGGTTTTCTTGTTTTTGCTGGTCGTGTAGAAGTGACCGGTGCCGGCTGTGGATTCCAGCTTGATTTTTTCGCGTCCGCCTTTGGTTGCCATGGTGTATGACTCCTAATGTTCTGGGTTTAGGCTTGACCGCGTGCACGCAGGTCTGCGAGCACGGCATCAATGCCGTTTTTGTCGATCAGGCGCAGAGCGGCGCTGGAGACGCGCAGACGCACCCAACGGTTTTCTGTCTCAACCCAGAAACGACGGTATTGCAGGTTCGGCAGGAACCGGCGCTTGGTTTTGTTGTTGGCGTGGGAAACGTTGTTTCCCGTCATTGGGCCTTTGCCCGTTACGTCGCAAACGCGTGCCATGTGGACACTCCGATACTTATAAAACAGCCGGTGCCGATGGGTCTCATGCAGACTTGCATGGGGCCTGGCGCTCCAGCCTCACCTCGCCAAGATGGGTGGCGGTATCCCAGATCGCTGCGCCTGCCTTACCCAACTGCAAGCAGGGGCAGAAACAGCAAAGCCTTGGATTATAACCAGAAAATCAACCGTTGTGCTGCTCTAGGAAGCGTTGAGCGTCCAAGGCGGCCATGCAACCGGTGCCGGCGCTGGTGATGGCTTGGCGGTAAACGTGGTCTTGCACATCACCGGCCGCAAAAACGCCGGGCACCGAAGTCTGGGTGGCAAACCCTTTCAGGCCGCTTTGGGTCACGATGTAACCATTTTCGAGCGCCAGCTGGCCCTGAAAGATCTCGGTGTTGGGGGCATGGCCAATGGCAATGAAGCAGCCTTTGAGTTCGATATCTTGCAGGCTGCCATCTGCCGTGCTTTTCAGGCGGATGCCCGTCACGCCGGTGTCGTCACCCAACACTTCTTCAAGGGTTTGGAAGGTTTTGAGCACGATTTTCCCGGCGGCGACCTTCTCCATCAGCTTGTCAACCAAGATGGGCTCGGCCTTGAATTTGTCGCGACGGTGGACCAAATACACCTTGCTGGCAATGTTGGACAGGTACAAGGCTTCTTCGACGGCCGTGTTGCCCCCTCCAACCACACAGCACAACTGGTCGCGGTAGAAAAAGCCGTCGCAGGTGGCGCAACCACTCACGCCGCGGCCCATGAAGGCGGTTTCGGAGGGCAAACCCAAGTATTTGGCCGAGGCGCCGGTGGCAATGATCAAGGCGTCGCAGGTGTAGGTGCCGCTGTCGCCAATGAGGGTGAAGGGCCGCTGCTCGAGCTTCACGGTGTGGATGTGGTCAAACACGATTTCGGTGTTGAAGCGCTCCGCATGCTCTTGAAAGCGTTGCATCAAATCAGGGCCTTGCACACCATGCACGTCGGCAGGCCAGTTGTCCACTTCGGCGGTGGTCATGAGCTGGCCGCCTTGCGCCATGCCGGTGATCAAAAGGGGTTTTAAATTGGCACGGGCTGCGTAAACTGCGGCGGTGTAACCGGCGGGGCCGGAGCCCAAAATCAAAACTTGTGCGTGCTTGGAGGTGGCAGACATGGTGAGCAATCGTGAGGGGAAATCTGTTGGAAAACGATGCCCATTCAGGTCATCGGATGGCTCAATTGTAAGAACCCTCCAAAGTCAACATGGCCAGAAGGTTTCCAGATGTACATTGCCCCCCGAACAGGGGGCTTGATCGGGTAAGCTTCAGCCTTCATTTATGACTTATTCCCTGCACACCCTGATCAACCCAACGGCGCGAGCCAAAGAGGTGGAAGAGCCCCAGAATTTTTGGTCACGATTTGCACAAGAAATCGGACTGATGCTGGGGGGCTTGCTCCTTTTGCTGTGTTTCTTGGCGTTGTGGAGTTACCACCCCACCGACCCGGCTTGGTCCACTTCAGGCAGTGGCGCCGGGGTGCGCAATTGGGTGGGCCGTGTCGGCGCTTGGATGGCGGATTTGGCGTATTTTGGTTTGGGTTATTCGGTTTGGTGGTTCATGGTGGCCGCTGGCCGAGCTTGGTTGATGAGCCTGGCACGCTGGATGCGGAGCTTGTCAGGTGAAGAGCCGTCGCCCCAGCCCCAAGAGTCGCAGCGGGGGGCTTGGGTCTTTTGGCTGGGCATGGCGGTTTTGCTGGTGGCCAGTGCCAGCATTGAATGGGCCCGTTTGTACCGTTTAGAGGCACATCTGCCCGGGCACAGTGGTGGCGTGGTGGGACATTTGGCTGGCTCTTTCAGTGTGCGCGGCTTGGGCTTTACCGGTGCAGCTTTGGTGGGCATTGCGGGTCTTGTTGTGGGCTTGTCGATGGTGTTCCGGTTTTCATGGGGCCAACTGGCCGAGAGCATTGGCGCCCGCATTGACGGCTTGATCCGCATGCGCCATGAAAAACGTGAAATTGAAGAAGACTTGGCGCTGGGTCAGCAAGCTTTGCGTGAACGGGCTTTGGCCACACCTTTGCAACCCATCGAGCCCCAGTGGGACATGGACCACTTGGTGCCTGCGCCCGAGGGGCAGCTGGATCTTGAGCCTGTGCCCCTGCCTCTGCAGACCCCTACGGCCATGGTGATTGAGCCTTCTGTGCTCGATGTGCCCCGCAGTGACAGGGTGGTCAAAGAGCGCCAAAAGCCCCTGTTCACCGAACTCCCCGACAGCAAATTGCCCCAAGTGGATTTGCTGGACAGCTTGTCCATTCGACAAGAAACAGTGTCTCCAGAGACCTTGGAGATGACCAGTCGCCTGATTGAGAAAAAACTCAAAGATTTCGGTGTCGAAGTGCGGGTGGTGGCGGCGGCACCTGGCCCCGTGATCACACGCTACGAGATCGAACCCGCCACGGGGGTCAAAGGATCTCAAGTGGTCAATCTGGCCAAAGATTTGGCACGCTCCTTGAGCTTGGTGTCGATCCGCGTGATCGAGACCATTCCCGGCAAAAACTACATGGCGCTCGAGCTGCCCAATGCCAAGCGCCAGTCCATCAAGCTGAGTGAGATTTTGGGCTCGCAGGTGTATCACGAAGCCAAGTCAATGCTCACCATGGGTTTGGGCAAAGACATCATTGGCAACCCGGTGGTGGCCGATTTGGCCAAGATGCCGCACGTGTTGGTGGCGGGCACCACGGGCTCAGGCAAGTCGGTGGGGATCAACGCCATGATTTTGTCGTTGCTGTACAAAGCCGAGGCGCGCGATGTGCGTCTCTTGATGATCGACCCCAAGATGTTGGAAATGTCGGTCTACGAAGGCATTCCCCACTTGTTGGCGCCGGTGGTCACCGACATGCGCCAAGCCGCACACGGTTTGAACTGGTGCGTGGCCGAAATGGAAAAGCGCTACAAATTGATGAGCAAAATGGGGGTGCGCAATCTGGCCGGCTACAACGTAAAAATTGACGAAGCCGCGGCCCGAGAAGAGTTCATCTACAACCCCTTCAGCTTAACGCCGGACGATCCAGAGCCACTCAAGCGCTTGCCGCACATTGTGGTGGTGATCGATGAACTGGCTGACCTGATGATGGTGGTGGGCAAGAAAATTGAAGAGTTGATTGCCCGCTTGGCGCAAAAGGCGCGCGCCGCCGGCATTCACTTGATTTTGGCCACCCAGCGCCCCAGCGTGGATGTCATCACGGGCCTGATCAAGGCCAACATTCCTACCCGCATCGCGTTTCAGGTTTCCAGCAAGATCGACAGCCGCACCATCCTCGACCAAATGGGCGCTGAAGCTTTGTTGGGCATGGGGGACATGCTGTACATGCCCTCGGGCACGGGTTTTCCGATTCGGGTGCACGGCGCTTTTGTCAGCGACGAAGAGGTGCACCGGGTGGTGAGCTATCTCAAGAGCCAAGGCGAGCCCGATTACATCGAAGGCGTCTTGGAGGGCGGCACCACGGACGAAGACGGCGGCATGCTGGGCGATGGTGACAACGCTGAAAAAGACCCCATGTACGACCAAGCCGTTGAAGTGGTCTTGAAAAACCGAAAGGCCAGCATCTCCTTGGTGCAGCGCCATTTGAAGATCGGTTACAACCGGGCCGCCCGATTGGTCGAAGACATGGAAAAAGCCGGCTTGGTCAGCAGCATGAGCGGCAGCGGCCAGCGCGAAATTTTGGTCCCCCCAAGGGCAGAGTAATTCATGACGAATTTGAACCATTCCCGCTGGCTTTGGAGAGCGGCGGTCTTGGCGCTAGGAAGTTGCCTCTGCGTTTCGGCAATGGCCGATGGCTTGGACATCTTGACGCAATTCATGAAGCAAGCGCGCAGTGGCCGAGCACAGTTCAGTCAGGCGGTGACGTCGCCTTCTAAGGCGGGGCAAGCCCCTCGCGTGAAAACATCGAGTGGCAGTTTTGAGTTTTTGCGCCCCGGCAAATTTCGTTTTGATTACCGAAAACCTTTTGTACAAACGTTGGTGGCCGACGGCCAAACGCTGTGGTTGTATGACGTGGACCTGAACCAAGTCACCGCGCGCAAACAGGCGCAGGTGTTGGGCTCAACGCCTGCGGCTTTGCTGGCAGCGGCTTCAGACCTGGAGGCGCTTAAGGTGGAATTCACCTTCAAGGCCGAATCAGAGCGCGATGGCCTGCACTGGGTCAGTGCCACTCCCAAGGCCGCAGACGCACAAGTGCGATCGGTCTGGGTGGGTTTGCGTGTCACAGAAAAAGGCCCCGAATTGGCGGTACTGGATGTGCAAGACAACTTGGGTCAGCGCTCGGTTTTGACCTTCAGTGCGTTTGAGCTCAATCCCACCTTAACGCCGCAGACATTTGCTTTTCGTCCACCGCCTGGGGTGGATGTGATTCGCCAATAAAGGCGCTGGTGCTTTCTCAATTGCCCACCCAATTGCCTTCTCAATTGCCCCCTCAATTGCCTCCGCATGCCCCACTGGCCGAGCGCTTGCGCCCACGCACTTTGGGCGAAGTGATTGGGCAGCAGCATTTGCTGGGCGAGGGCATGGCGCTGCGTTTGGCCTTTGAGTCAGGCCAGCCCCACAGCTGCATTTTGTGGGGTCCACCGGGGGTGGGCAAAACCACCATCGCGCGCTTGATGGCCGATGCTTTTGATGCCCAGTTCTTGAGCATCAGCGCGGTTTTGGGCGGCGTCAAAGACATTCGTGAAGCCGTCGAAAAAGCAGAGTTGGCGCGCACAGGCTTGCACCCTCAGCGCACCATCATGTTTGTGGACGAGGTCCACCGCTTCAACAAAAGCCAACAAGATGCTTTTTTGCCGCATGTCGAAAGTGGCCTGTTCACCTTCATCGGTGCGACCACAGAAAACCCCTCATTCGAGGTGAATTCGGCTTTGTTGTCTCGGGCCGCGGTGTATGTTTTGCAACCCTTGACCGAAGTCGATTTGCAAAATATTGTGCGGCGTGCCCAAGCGATTCAGGCCGTTCCGCCCATCGAAGACGATGCGTTGTCGCGTTTGTTGGCGTATGCCGATGGCGATGCTCGGCGCTTGTTGAATACGCTGGAAACCTTGTCCATGGCGGCTTCGCAGCAATCGGTGGACCCGGTGACCGACGACTGGTTGTTGCGCGTGCTGGGCGAGCGCATGCGCCGCTATGACAAAGGCGGCGATCAGTTTTACGACACCATCAGTGCGCTGCACAAATCGGTGCGGGGCTCTGACCCGGATGCCGCGCTGTATTGGTTTGTTCGCATGTTGGATGGAGGAGCCGACCCGCGATATTTGGCCAGGCGTTTGATTCGCATGGCCAGCGAGGACATTGGTCTGGCCGATCCCCGCGCCCTCCGCATGGCGTTGGACGCAGCCGATGTTTACGAACGTTTGGGCAGCCCCGAAGGCGAGTTGACCTTGGCCCAGTGTGTGATTTATTTGGCTGTGGCGCCCAAGTCGAATGCGGCTTACAAAGCCTTTAACGCGGCCAAAGCGTTCGTCAAAAAAGACGGGACTCGGCCCGTGCCTTTGCACTTGCGAAATGCGCCCACCGCACTCATGAAAGATCTTGATTTTGGCAAGGGCTATCGCTATGCCCATGACGAAGAAGATGGCTTTGCAGCGGGCGAGCGTTACTTGCCTGAAGGCATGGCCGATCCTGGTTTTTATAAGCCCGTTTTGAGGGGTTTGGAGATCAAAATTTCTGAGAAATTGGCAGAACTGCGGCGAAGAAATTCAGCCACAGGGTAATTCCTGAGCAATAAGCCAACTGACGCGAGACTTTCTTTCACTACAATCCCGCAACCCCGCCGGATGAAGCGAAAACCTGGCGGGGTTTTTGCTAGTGATCAGGGTTCACCCAAAAAGTGAATCTTGGTGAAATAACAACAACCGACGCGAAGACTTGCTAAGCGCAAGTCAAAACACGGAGAACTTTATGGACGTCTTCCTCCAGCAGGTCATCAACGGCCTGGTCATGGGCAGCATGTACGCTTTGGTGGCCCTCGGCTACACCATGGTGTACGGCATCATCAACCTCATTAATTTTGCGCACGGCGAAGTCCTGATGGTCGGAGCTCTGACGAGCTGGTCCGCCATCGGCATGATGCGCGACTCGATGCCGGGCGCACCAGGTTGGGTCATCTTGATCCTGGCCACCCTGATCGCGTGCGTGGTCGCAGCGGTGCTGAATTTTTCAATTGAAAAAATCGCTTACCGACCTTTGCGCAACAGCCCGAAACTGGCCCCCCTGATCACCGCCATCGGCATGAGCATCTTGCTGCAAACCCTGGCCATGATCATCTGGAAGCCCAACTACAAGGCTTACCCCACTTTGCTCTCGAGCACGCCTATCAACATGGGCAACGTGGTCATCACGCCCACACAGGTCATGATTTTGGGCGTCACCGCAGTCTCTCTGGCTGTGTTGATGTGGCTGGTCAATTACACCCGCTTGGGTCGCGCCATGCGGGCCACCGCTGAAAACCCCCGTGTGGCTGGCTTGATGGGCGTCAAGCCTGACATGGTGATTTCTGCCACGTTTGTGATTGGCGCCATTTTGGCGGCCATTGCCGGTGTGATGTATGCCTCTAATTACGGCACCGCACAACACGCGATGGGCTTTTTGCCCGGCTTGAAAGCCTTTACCGCTGCGGTTTTCGGTGGCATTGGCAATTTGTCTGGCGCCGTGATTGGCGGCATTTTGTTGGGCCTGATCGAATCCATTGCCTCGGGTTATATCGGCCAGTTGACCGGCGGTATTTTGGGCAGCCACTACACCGATATTTTTGCGTTCATTGTGTTGATCATTGTGTTGACCCTGCGCCCCTCGGGCCTGATGGGTGAACGTGTGGCCGATCGCGCTTGATGAGGTGAACCGTTATGAAAATCAACAAAACACTTCAATACGTTCTGATCGGTGTGGCCCTGCTGGTGCTGCCGCTGATCTTGCAAAGCTTTGGCAATGCCTGGGTGCGCATTGCAGACATGGCCTTGCTCTACATTTTGTTGGCCATTGGCCTGAACATTGTGGTGGGCTATGCCGGTTTGCTTGACTTGGGCTATGTGGCGTTCTTCGCGGTGGGGGCCTATATGTATGGCTTGCTGTCGTCGCCACACCTGACCACCACTTTCGAGTGGATTGCACTGAACTTTCCGAACGGCCTGCATTTGCCCCTCTGGCTGATCGTGCCGCTTGGGGCCGCGCTGGCGGGCATCTTTGGCATGTTGCTGGGGGCGCCTACGCTGAAGTTGCGCGGCGACTACTTGGCCATCGTGACCTTGGGCTTTGGCGAAATCATCCGCGTGTTCATGAACAACTTGGACCATCCCGTCAACATCACCAACGGCCCCAAAGGCCTTGACCAGATCGATCCCATTTCGATTTTTGGCATCAGTTTGGGCAAAAAAATCGTGATTGGTGATTTTGAAATCGCCTCGGTTTCGCTCTACTACTACCTGTTCTTGAGCCTGGTATTGATCACCATTTTGATCTCTCACCGACTCGAGATTTCTCGCATTGGCCGCGCATGGATGGCCATTCGGGAAGACGAAATTGCGGCCAAGGCCATGGGTCTGAATACCCGCAACTTGAAGTTGTTGGCTTTCGGCATGGGCGCCACATTTGGAGGCGTTTCGGGCGCGATGTTTGCCGGTTTCCAGGGCTTTATTTCGCCAGAGTCGTTCAGCCTCATGGAGTCGGTGATGATCATCGCCATGGTGGTGTTGGGCGGCATTGGTTATTTGCCGGGTGTTGTGCTGGGCGCCATCTTGTTGTCGGCATTGCCCGAGGTGCTGCGCTATGTGGCCGGCCCTCTGCAAGAGATGACGGGCGGTCGTTTAGACGCGTCCATCATGCGTCAATTGTTGGTGGCTTTGGCCATGATCGTGATCATGTTGTTACGCCCCCGAGGGCTGTGGCCTTCTCCTGAGCATGGCAAATCGCTCAAGGCGAAATGAAGGAGCCTTCCATGAATACAACAACCAACAAAGACACCGTCCTGAATGTTTCGGGCATTTCAAAACGCTTCGGGGGCCTGCAAGCCCTGTCGGATGTGGGCATCCGCATCCAGCGTGGTCAGGTTTATGGCTTGATTGGCCCGAACGGCGCCGGCAAGACCACTTTTTTCAACGTGATCACCGGGCTCTACACCCCGGACAGCGGCACCTTTGAGTTGGCAGGCCAGCCCTACCAACCCACGGCTGTGCACGAAGTGGCCAAGGCGGGCATTGCCCGCACCTTCCAAAACATCCGTTTGTTTGCCGAAATGACGGCCCTCGAAAACGTGATGGTGGGGCGCCACGTGCGGACCCATTCTGGTTTGATCGGTGCCATTTTCCGCACCCCCAGCTTCAAAGCGGAAGAGGCGGCCATCGCCAAACGGGCGCAAGAGTTGCTCGACTATGTGGGCATCGGCAAATACGCCGACTACAAAGCGCGCACCTTGTCTTACGGCGATCAGCGCCGTCTTGAAATTGCCCGTGCTTTGGCCACCGACCCGCAATTGATCGCGCTGGACGAACCTGCGGCCGGCATGAACGCCACTGAAAAAGTGCAACTGCGTGAGTTGATTGACCAGATCCGCAAAGACAACCGCACCATCTTGCTGATCGAGCACGATGTGAAGTTGGTGATGGGCCTGTGTGACCGGGTCACCGTGCTCGACTACGGCAAGCAAATTGCCGAGGGCACACCGGCGGATGTGCAGAAAAACGAAAAAGTGATTGAAGCCTATCTGGGCACAGGAGGGCACTGAGATGGCCGATATTCTTTTAAAAGTCAAAGACCTTCAGGTGGGCTACGGCGGCATTCAGGCCGTCAAAGGCGTCAGCTTGGAAGTGCAAGAAGGCGAATTGGTGACCTTGATCGGCTCTAACGGCGCGGGCAAAACCACCACCATGAAAGCCATCACCGGCACCTTGCCTTTGCAGGCGGGGGACATCGAGTACTTGGGCAAAAGCATCAAGGGCCAAGGCCCTTGGGATTTGGTCAAACAAGGCTTGGCGATGGTGCCCGAAGGCCGTGGTGTGTTCACACGCATGACCATCATTGAAAACCTCCAAATGGGGGCGTACATCCGCACAGACCACTCTGCCATTGCCGATGACATGGAAAAGATGTTCACCATCTTTCCGCGATTGCGTGAACGCAAAGACCAGTTGGCCGGCACCATGTCCGGTGGCGAACAACAAATGCTGGCCATGGGCCGTGCCTTGATGAGCCGCCCCAAGGTGTTGTTGCTGGACGAGCCCTCCATGGGTTTGTCGCCCATCATGGTCGACAAAATCTTTGAAGTGGTGCGCGACGTTTACGCGCAGGGCGTGACGGTGTTGCTGGTGGAACAAAACGCCAGTCGCGCCTTGGCCATTGCCGACCGTGGTTATGTGATGGACTCTGGCCTGATCACCATGTCGGGCGTGGGCAAAGACATGCTGGCCGACCCCAAAGTGCGTGCGGCTTATTTGGGTGAGTAATCGCCTCGTCCTGTAAACAGGGTGCCTGCCAACAAAAACAGCCCGGCTTGCCGGGCTGTTTTGTTTGTGCGTGATCGCCTCAAGCCTTGGCTTTGTCGGCCTCGGATGTGAACGAGTCGGCGTAAAACTCTTCTTCAGGCAAACCGCCCAAGGCGACATAGTCTCGCTTGGCCGAGTCCACCACGATGGGTGCCCCGCAGGCATAGACCTGGTGACCCGAGAGATCTGGGAAATCTTGCAACACCGCTTGGTGCACAAAGCCGGTTCGGCCGGTCCACTGGTCTTCAGGTTCTGCGTTGGAGATCACGGGCACATAGCGCAGATGGGGCATCTCGGCCAGGCGGGCTTGCACCCAATCTGCCATGTACAAATCGGCCGGACGACGGCCACCCCAATACAAGGTGGCCGGGCGGGTGATGCCGCGGTGTTGCATGTGCTCGATCAAGGCCTTGATGGGCGCAAAACCCGTGCCCGAGGCCAACAACACCATGGGTTTGTCGTTGTCTTCGCGCAAGTAAAAACTGCCATAGGGGCCTTCGGCACGCAAGATGTCTTTTTCTTTCATGGTGGTGAACACCGGGTCGGTGAACTTGCCACCGGGCATGTGGCGAATGTGCAGCTCGACCGTGGGCGGTGCCACCTCTAAGGTGTGTGGCGCGTTCGCCATGCTGTAGCTTCTGCGTGAGCCATCGCGCAACAAAAACTCGATGTATTGGCCGGCGTGAAATTTCATCACATCGTTGGCAGGCAACTGCAGTTTCAAGACCATCACATCGTGTGACTTTTTCTCCAGACTGACCACGCGCACCGGCATTTTTTTAACCGGTAGACCCCCTTCGGCGGTGACCTGGCGTGACTCAAGCACCACATCACTTTGGGCCGTGGCGCAGCAGGTCAAAACCAAGCCTTGGGCTTCTTCTTCATCGCTCAGGGCTTTGGCTTGGTGCGGACCATGCACCACGGTGCCGGAAACTTTTTTGCATTTACAAGAGCCACAGGCGCCGTCTTTGCAACCGTAGGGCAGGCCAACACCTTGACGAATGCCAGCCGCCAATAAGGTTTCTTGGGCATCGGCGGTGAAGCTGCGGCCACTGGGCTGCACAGAAATTTGAAAGCTCATCTTTTCGGTATCCTAGAGGGGTTGATTTCGACCCGGAACCCCTGATTTTGCCTTCAAACCAAACCCCCTTGGGCACGCTGCCTGCTCGTTTTCGCCGACAACGCGTCTTGATCGTGGGTTGTGGCGATGTCGGCTTGAGAACCGCTGGGCAATTGGGCGCGCCCCAAAGCCAGCGAGTGCGATTGATGGCCTTGACCTCTTCGCCCGAGCGTGTGCGTTTGTTGAGGGCTTGTGGCATCACCCCATTGCTGGGCAACTTGGACGATGCCCACAGTTTGAAGCGTTTGTCGGGCTTGGCCCACCGCGTCATTCATTTGGCGCCGCCGCCAACCGATCGGCGTGGCGAATCTGAGCGCGACCCGCGCAGTCAAAATCTGGTGCGGGCCTTGCGATTGCGCACGCCTCCAGGCGTCTTGGTGTACGGCTCGACCACGGGCGTGTATGGCGATTGCGCAGGTCAGCGCGTGAATGAGACCCGAGCCGTTCGCCCCCACACGCCGCGCGCACAGCGCCGGGTCGATGCAGAAAAATGGATGCGTTTTCTCGGGCGCAGCGGCGTGCGGGTGAGTGTGTTGCGCATCCCCGGCATTTATGCCACCGACCGGGAAGGGGGCACGCCCCGTGAGCGCTTGCTGAAGGGCACGCCGGTCTTGATGGCCAAAGAAGACGTGTACACCAACCATATCCATGCCAACGATTTGGCGCGGGCATGTGCGGCAGCCATGTGGCGCGGTAAGCCACAGCGGCTGGTCAATGTCTGCGATGACACCGACCTGAAAATGGGGGACTATTTTGATTTGGCCGCCGATTTGTATGGCCTGCCTAAACCCCCGCGCTTGTCCCGAACCGATGCCAATGCCGCATTGCCCTTGATGCTGCTGAGTTTCATGAACGAGTCCAGGCGCCTGGACAACACCCGTATGAAAAAAGAGCTCAAGTTGCAACTGCGCTACCCCCATGTGCGCGATGGCTTGAGTCCCCAAGGGGCTTTGTTTGACCATGGGCGCTGACGCCAACATGCTCGCGCAACGCATCGACAAATGGCTGTGGGCAGCGCGATTTTTCAAGACCCGGAGTATCGCCAGTGATGAGATTGGTAAAAACAGGGTGCAAATCAACGGCCAAGATGCCAAAGCCTCACGCGAGGTGAAGCCCGGCGATACGGTGCGACTGAAGCAAGGCGCGATCGAAAAAACCGTGGTGGTTTTGGGCTTGAGCGCCCAGAGAGGGCCAGCCACAGCAGCCCAATTGCTTTACCAAGAAACCCTTGAAAGCACTCAGGCACGCCAAAAAGCAGCCGAACTCAACCGCCTGGCCCGCGAGCCTTCACTCAGCATCGAGCAAGGCAGACCGACTAAAAAAGACCGGCGGCAAATTGAGCGTGCTTGGAATGACCGCTGGAGCGCGGGCATCGACTGAGCTAAAAACCCAAGAAAAAAGCCGCAAGCTGTGAAAACTTGCGGCTTTGGTCTGGTGCCCGGGGCCGGACTCGAACCGGCACGCCTTGCGGCGGGGGATTTTGAGTCCCCTGAGTCTACCAATTTCACCACCCGGGCGGTATTTGTGAAGACGCAAATTATGGCATATTTTTTGGCCGA
>JACCDJ011703554.1_pt1 | contig 19742 bp, 22 predicted proteins | sample 7444481 | NCBI WGS metagenome assembly JACCDJ01 (sample SAMN15323435, study PRJNA562643) | freshwater metagenome | isolation source: river surface water | place: USA:Blue River Watershed | collected 2017-08-15 | reverse complement strand
TCATCGCTTTTGGCAAGCTTTCAGGCAAATACAAATTCCGTTTGTTCCAAGGTGCGCCCGTGGTGTTTGCGGGTCAGCACATGCTCAACTTGGTGATGGGTTTGGCCACGGTCGGCTTGGGCGTGTACTTCATGTTCACCGGCAACTGGGATGCGTTCCTGGTCATGTTGGCCCTGTCCTTTGTATTGGGCGTGTTGATCATCATCCCGATCGGCGGCGCCGACATGCCGGTGGTCGTGTCCATGCTCAACAGCTACTCAGGCTGGGCCGCTGCAGGCATTGGCTTCTCGCTGAACAACAGCATGCTGATCATTGCCGGCTCCTTGGTAGGTTCGTCGGGCGCCATTCTGAGCTACATCATGTGCAAGGCCATGAACCGCTCATTCTTCAGCGTCATCTTGGGTGGCTTTGGCGGCGAGGCTGGTTCAGCCGCGACGGGCAGCACAGAGCAGCGTCCTGTGAAGAGCGGCAGCGCCGATGACGCGGCTTACATCTTGGCCAATGCTGAAACCGTCATCATCGTGCCCGGTTACGGCTTGGCGGTGGCGCGTGCCCAGCACGCGGTCAACGAGTTGGCCGAGAAGCTCACCCACAAAGGCATCACGGTCAAATACGCCATCCATCCTGTGGCGGGTCGCATGCCCGGCCACATGAACGTGTTGCTGGCCGAGGCCGAAGTGCCCTACGACCAAGTGTTTGAGATGGAAGACATCAATGGCGAATTTGGCCAGGCTGATGTGGCCATCATCCTGGGTGCCAACGACGTGGTTAATCCAGCTGCCATGATCAAAGGCTCGCCCATCTATGGCATGCCGATTTTGGAAGCCTACAAAGCCAAAACCATCATCGTCAACAAGCGATCCATGGCGGCCGGCTATGCTGGTTTGGACAACGAACTCTTCTACATGGACAAAACCATGATGGTGTTTGGCGACGCCAAAAAAGTGGTGGAAGACATGGTCAAAGCGGTCGAATAAACCGATTCAACGGCAGGCCCACCCATGAGACCGATCGCCATCGTGGGTGCCATGCAGCAAGAGTTGGCCGGCCTCAAGCAGGCCCTGCAGGGTTCACACACCATCAAGCTGGGTTCTCGCCAAGTCACCACCGGGACTTGGCATGGCCATGCGGTGGTGTTGGCGCTGTCGCACATTGGCAAGGTGGCGGCCGCGACCACCGTCACGGCATTGATTGAACGGTTTGATGTCACGGAAGTGGTTTTCACCGGGGTGGCTGGCGGTTTGGCACCAGGCGTGCATGTGGGCGACATGGTGGTGGCCACCGAGTTCTTGCAACACGACATGGACGCTTCGCCCTTGTTTCCGCGTTACGAAGTGCCGATGTACGGGCGGGCACATTTCCCCACCGATCCCAAGCTCACCCAAAGCCTGAAATTGGCCGCGCAAGAAATTTTGCAGAACCCCGCCCAGTGGATGGAAATGGATGTGCTGCGCGAGTTGCATGTGAAGTCACCCCAAATGCACGCGGGCCTGGTGGTCAGTGGCGATCGTTTTGTCTCGACATCGGCTGAAAGCCAAGCCTTGCAAATGCACCAGCCCAAAGCCTTGGCGGTGGAGATGGAAGGTGCGGCGGTGGCTCAGGTGTGCCTGGACTATGGCGTGCCTTTTGGCGCGGTGCGCACCATCTCCGACCGCGCGGACGACACGGCCACAGTCGATTTTTCACGCTTCATTCAAGAAGTTGCCAGCCGTTACACCGGGGCTTTGTTGGGCAACTGGCTCGGCAAGCGTTGAGCGGTCTTATTTGAGCCAACCGCGCTTGCGGAAATACCACATGGGCACCACTGCGCTGGCCGCCATGAGTGCGATGGCCATGGCATAACCAAACTCCCACTGCAGTTCGGGCATGAACTGGAAATTCATGCCGTACACACTGGCGATGAGGGTGGGCGGCAGCAGGGCCACACTGGCCACCGAGAAGATTTTGATGATCTTGTTTTGGTTGATGTTGATGAAACCGACCGTGGCATCCATCAAGAAGTTGATCTTGTCAAACAAAAAAGCCGTGTGGCTGTCCAGTGAGTCGATGTCGCGCAAAATTTGTCGCGCATCGTCGAACTGCTCGGCATTGAGCATGCGCAAACGCATGGCAAAGCTCAGGGCGCGGCGGGTGTCCATCATGTTGCGGCGGATGCGGCCGTTCAAGTCCTCTTGTCTGGCAATCGCCCCCAAGACCTCGCCGGCCAGTGCATCGGTGACCTCGCCTGATAGCACCATCTTGCTGACTTTTTCCAGTTCGTCGTAAATGCCTTCCAAGGTGTCGGCCGAGTACTCGGCGTCGGCCGAGAAGAGTTCCAACAACACGTCTTTGGCGTCTTCAATCAAACCCGGCGCGCGTCTGGCACGCAAGCGCAGCAAACGAAACACCGGCAAGTCTTCGTCGTGGATCGAGAACAGCACGCCATGGCTGTTGAGCGCTTCGTTGTGTTGGTTCAAGATGAAGGCGACGCGAACCGCGCGCGGTTCATCGATGTCGGCGATCAAGAAGTCCGAACGGATGTGGAGTTCACCGTTGTCTTCCTCGTAAAAACGGGCGGATTCCTCAATGTCCTCGTCCATCGCGTCTTCAGGGATTTGCACCCCGAAATGCTGGCTGATCCAACGTTTTTCTTCAGGCGTGGGAGATTCCAAATCAACCCATATAGGACGAAATTGGGAGAGTTCTTCCTGGGAAGAAATTTCTTCTTGAAACAAGCGGCCGTTGGCCAGCGAAAAGATATTGAGCATGGCAATCTCAGTGCTGAAGTGAGCGGGTCGAAAAGGGTGTGTGGTGGTTCGCTTTCGACTCGGCTCGGCTGGTTGCCCGTTGGAATCGAAAGCTACCGACTAGGGTAGGTTTCCAAGGATTGCTCCATGAGTGATTTCAGCCTTAATTATGGCATTGCAACATGGCGAGTCGTTGACTGTTAGAGTTGAATGTTTTGGGATTGATGTCCGTTATGCACACCACATTGACGCCGCGCCGTGAGCGTTGGCTGCTGATCACCCTGGCAGGCATTCAATTCACCCACATTGTGGACTTCATGATCATGATGCCACTGGGGCCCCAACTCACCGCTTTGTTCTCGATCAGCGATGCCCAATTTGGTTTGTTGGTCTCGGCCTACACCTTGGCCGCAGGTGTGGCAGGTTTGTTGGCAGCGAGCTTTGTCGATCGCTTTGAACGCAAACGCTTGCTCTTGTGGCTTTACTTCTTTTTTGGCTTGACCACCTTGGCATGCGCCGTGGCACCCAGTTATGCCTTGCTGATGTCGGCGCGGATTGCAGCTGGGGTGTTTGGGGGTATTTTGTCGGCCATGACTCAAACCATCATCGGTGACGTCATTCCTTTTGACAGGCGGGGACGCGCCACTGGTTTTGTCATGACCGCTTTTGCCATGGCCAGTGTGTTGGGTGTGCCCGGTGGTTTGTTCTTGGCCAACCATGGCGGGTGGCACAGCGCTTTCTTGGCCATCGCAGTGCTGTGCGCCTTGGTGGGTGCGATGGCGATTTACAGTCTGCCCAGGCTGAGTGCACACGTGGCCCAGGCCAAAGGTCAAAACCTGATGTTTGCCATCCAAGCCGTGCTGGCGGATGCCAACCACAGGCGCGCCTTGTACATGTCGTCGGCCATGATGTTTGCAGGTTTTTCCATCATCCCCTACATCACGATTTACACCCAGGCCAACCATGTGTTGCTGCCCAGCGAAATTCCCTACATTTATTTGTGTGGCGGCGTGGTGACGTTTTTCAGTTCACGCTGGGTGGGCGGGCTCACCGACAGGTTGGGCAAGCGCAAGATGTTTCAGCGCATGATTTTGCTGGGCATGGTGCCCCTGACCTTGACCACCTTGATGCAGCCCATGCCCTTGGTGCTGGTGCTCTTGGTGTCCTCCAGCTTCTTCTTCACCATGAACGGTCGCATGATTCCTGGCATGGCCTTGCTCACTTCTGCGGCCATTCCGCAGTTCAGGGGCACTTTCATGTCGCTCAATGGGGCGGTGCAGTCGGTGTCCATTGGTTTGGCCTCATGGGTTGGCGGCATGTTGTTGCAGCGCAATGACCAAGGACAGGTCACCCATTTCTGGCTTTGCGCGGTGGTGGGGGTGGTTGCGTCGCTCCTGGCTTATGGACTGGCTCAACATGTGAAGGTGCACACCGCCGAAGCCCATTAATTCATAAACACCCTTATTCAGTTTTTGGTGCTCACCTGATTGCAATTTGGCCAAAGTCGGTGCATAGTGGACTCACCTGTCTTGGTTCAGGCGCTCGGTCTGGGCAAAGGCACAGGTGCTTTTCTGGAGGGTTCGTATGAATTTAACCATCAGCGGTCACCATCTCGAAGTCACGCCTGCATTGCGTGGCTATGTCACCCAAAAACTCGATCGCATCACGCGTCACTTTGACCAAGTCGTCGACGTTCGCGTGCTGTTGTCGGTGGAAAAGCAAAAAGAAAAAGAGGGCCGACAGCGCGCCGAATGCAACATCCATGTCAAAGGCAACGACTTGTTCGCCGAGTGTGCCAATGAAGATTTGTATGCGGCTGTGGATGAACTGGTGGACAAGCTGGATCGGCAAGTGGTGCGTCACAAAGACCGCTTGCAAGATCACCACCACACCAGCACCAAACGTGACATGCTGAACTGAACCTGTCTATCTTTTGAAACCGCCTGTGTCACAGGCGGTTTCTTCATGTTTATTTTGTAATACTAATAAGTTAAATATTTACCCTTAAAGCACGCCGCTCTTGGGTGCATAATCAGCCCCCAATCATGAACAGACTCGCTGCCATATTGCCATCCGCACAAGCCTTGGTGCAGGTGGATGCCACCAGCAAAAAACGCGCTTTTGAAGAAGCGGGCTTGCTGTTTGAAAACCTGCACGGGCTCAACCGTGCAATGGTTGCCGACAGTTTGTTTGCGCGTGAACGCTTGGGCTCCACCGGACTGGGTTATGGCGTGGCCATTCCACACGGACGCATCAAGGGTTTGAAATCGCCTTTGGCCGCGGTTTTTCGACTGCAAGAACCCATAGGCTTTGACGCACCCGATGAAAAACCGGTCAGCCTCATGATCTTCTTGCTGGTGCCCGAGGCCTCCACCCAAAAGCACCTGGAAATCTTGTCTGAAATTGCCGAGATGCTGAGTGACGCAGCCTTGCGCGACAAACTCAAAGTTTGCAATGAAGCCAGTGAGTTGCACGGACTGATCGCCAGTTGGCATTCCATCCAAACTGTTTGACGGCTGCCGTTTGAAGCCCACCGCCATCAGCGCCGACGTACTGTTCGAGGACTTTCGGCAAAAGTTGTACTTGCAGTGGGTCGCCGGTCGGGGAGCCTCTGAGCGCCACTTCGACGAAGTGGCGGTGCGCATGGCGCGCTCGGGTGCCGACTTGGTGGGCTACCTCAACTACATCCATCCCTACCGTTTACAGGTGCTGGGCGAGCGCGAAATCGCGTATTTGCAAGACTGTGCCCCCGAGGTGGCCGAGCGGCGCATCGACCGCATCGTCACCCTGGAGCCACCGGTGATGGTGGTGGCCGATGGCCAAACGCCACCGCCCTCTTTGCTCAAGCTGTGTGAGCAGGCGCAAATCCCCTTGTTCTACACGCCCGAATCGGCGGCCTTTGTCATCGATTTGTTGCGCGCCTATTTGTCCAAACACTTCGCGGACCGCACCACTTTGCACGGTGTGTTTTTGGATATTTTGGGCATGGGGGTGATCATCACCGGCGAATCGGGCTTGGGCAAAAGCGAATTGGGCTTGGAGTTGATCTCACGCGGCCATGGCTTGGTGGCCGATGACGCGGTGGACCTCTACCGCATCAACCAAACCACCATCGAGGGGCGTTGTCCGGCGTTGTTGCAAAACCTGCTCGAGGTGCGCGGCATTGGTTTACTGGACATTCAAGCCATCTTTGGCGAGACTGCGGTGCGCCGCAAAATGCGTTTGAAACTGATCGTGCATTTGGTTCGCAAAGAAACCCTGGAGCGTGATTACGAGCGTTTGCCTCATGAACCCTTGACCCAGGATGTGCTGGGGATTGCAGTGCGCAAGGTGGTGATTCAGGTGGTGGCCGGACGCAACATCGCGGTGTTGGTCGAGGCGGCGGTGCGCAACACGATTTTGCAGTTGCGTGGCATTGACACCTACGAGCGCTTTGTCGAGCGCCATCGCCAGGCCATGAAAAACAACCAGGCCGATTGAGCCTTCAGAGTTTGTTGGATTTCATAGCTTCTTGATGCGGGCAGGGCTTGCGTGTGCAATGCGCATACAAGCTCAGGGCATGGTCGGCGATCTCAAATCCTTTGGCTTGGGCGATGTCGTGTTGTCGTCGCTCAATCTCGGCGTCAAAAAACTCTTCTACACGGCCGCAATCCAAGCAAACCAGATGGTCATGGTGCTGGCCTTGGTTGAGTTCGTAAACCGCTTTGCCGCCCTCGAACTGGCTGCGGGTGAGCAGGCCGGCTTGTTCAAATTGCATCAGCACCCGGTAGATGGTGGCCAATCCAATGTCGGCTCTTTCGTTCAAGACCAGACGATAAACATCTTCTGCGCTCATGTGGCGCTGCGTGCTTTTTTGGAACAACTCCAAGATGGTGAGGCGAGGAACCGTCGCCTTCAAACCTGTGCTTTTCAAATCCCCAATGGACTGCATGCCGACCTTTCGCACCCAAGGGCTGTCTGAGAACCCGTCGTTACAATGGATTCATCATAGCCTGCCTGAAAATTCAAATGAATCTATCGCGACCCCTTCTGGCATCTGGCTGGACCTTGGCAGTCATCGGGGTCCTCAGCGCCTGCTCCACCATTGATGACCCGGTGGCGAGAGCGATTCGAAACATCACGCCCTATCGCAGCGAAGTGGTGCAAGGCAATTTTGTCTCCAAAGAACAAGTCCAAGCTTTGCGTGTGGGCATGACCCGCAACCAAGTCAAAGACATTTTGGGCACCCCTTTGATTGCCAGCGTTTTCCACGCCGACCGCTGGGACTACGCTTTCACCATTCGTCGCCAAGGCACTGAGCCACAGCAGCGCAAGCTCTCGGTTTTTTTCAAAAACGATTTGTTTGATCGGGTGGACGCACAAGACCTGCCCAGCGAAGCCGAGTTTGCCGAACGCATCGCCGTCCCCGAAGACCGTAAATCCGTGCCCCGCTTGCAAGCGACCCCTGAGGAGTTGGAGAAATTCCGCAAGTCTGAACCGGCAGCCAAACAAACCGAAGCTTTGCCTGCGTCAACAGCTGAGCCACGTAAAAACTACCCCCCGCTTGAACCCTCCGCACGATAGGCCCCCAACATGAATGCAAGCACCTCACACCGTGTGGCCATTGCTGGCGCCAGTGGCCGCATGGGCCGCATGTTGGCCGAAGCGATCGTCCAAGCGCCAGATTGCCAATTGAGCGGGGCCTTGGACATCGCCGCTTCACCCCATCTGGGCACCGATGCCACGGCGTTTTTGGGTCAACCCAGCGGTGTGCTGATTGGTGCAGACCTCACGCAAGGCTTGCAAAACGCCCAGGTGCTGATCGATTTCACCCGACCTGAAGGCACCATGCAGCACTTGGCTGTGTGCCGCCAAATGGGCGTGCAAATGGTGATTGGTACCACCGGTTTCAGCGAAGCGGAAAAGGCCGAGATTGAAGCGGCGAGCCAAGACATCGCCATCGTGTTGGCGCCCAACATGAGCGTGGGCGTGAATGTCACCCTCAAGTTGTTGGAAATGGCTGCCAAAGCCTTGTCCACTGGGTACGACATTGAAATCATCGAGGCGCACCACAAACACAAGGTGGATGCGCCCTCGGGCACGGCCTTGAAAATGGGCGAAGTGATCGCCCAAGCCCAAGGCCGTCATTTGAAAGATTGCGCGGTCTACGAGCGTTTCGGCCACACCGGCGCACGCGTGGCCAACAGCATTGGTTTTTCCACCATCCGTGGTGGCGACATCGTCGGTGACCACACGGTGATGTTCGCCACCGAGGGTGAGCGCATTGAAATCACTCACAAGTCCTCTAGTCGCAGCACTTATGCCCAAGGCAGTTTGCGGGCGGTTCGCTTCTTGGCCAAGCAACCCAAGGGCTTGTTCGACATGTTCGATGTGCTGGGCTTGGAAGCCATACGCGCCATGGCATGAACCACTTGGAGCGCTTGTTCACTGGCGACGCGCTCACGCGCGGGGTGGCCTTGGTCTTGTTGCTCATGTCAGTCATCAGTTGGATCACCATTCTTTACAAAACCTGGTTGCTCAGGGTCGCCGTGCAAGACTTGGCCGCTTGCAAAGCCTGGTTGTTGCAAGCCTCGGATTGGGACCAGGCCCAAGCGCAATGGACGGCCAGCGATCGTTGGCAGTTGTTTGGTGGCTTGTTGCAAGCCGCACAACTGCGACAAGCGGGTGGATTGGCAGCCAACGCTTCAGTCCATGACCAGCTGACCGGCCGTTTGCGGGATGCCTTGCAGGTTTGTCGTCAACGTTTGCACGCTGGGCAAGATGGCTTGGCCACCATCGGGGCCACCGCGCCTTTTGTCGGCTTGTTGGGCACCGTGTGGGGTATTTTTCATGCGCTCACCCAGTTGGCCGGTGCCAGCTCTTACACCTTGGACAAAGTCGCCCAGCCTGTGGGTGAGGCTTTGGTGATGACCGCCGCGGGCTTGGCCGTGGCCATCCCGGCGGTCATGGCCTACAACCTCTTGGGGCGTCGTTTGGCCCGCTTGGACCAAGCCCTTGATGGTCTGGCCTTTGACTTGCGGGCCATGGCCAGCCTGCCCTGAATCCACCGATGGCCTTTGGCGAATTCGACCCCAGCCAGCCCTCGCAACCGATGAGCGAGATCAATGTCACGCCTTTGGTCGATGTGATGCTGGTGTTGCTGGTCATTTTCATCATCACGGCGCCGTTGATGACCAGCGCTTTGCGCATGGACCTGCCGTCTGTAGATGCCGCCCCCGCTGCCAGCCAGGGCGGCACCTTGGTGGTGACCATTGATGAGCAAGGCCAATTGCATTTGCAAGGGCAAACCATGGCGTTGAACCAACTCGCCACAGCCCTGGATCTGCAGGCCCAAACCCAGCCCCACACCGAGGTACAACTGCAGGCCGATCAGCAGGTGCCCTATGGCCGTGTGGCGGAGGTGATGGCTGAAATTCAAAAATCCCAGTTGCGCAGTGTGTCCCTGGCGGTGCAAACGCCAGCGCCTAAAATCCAATCACCTACCTCGTCCCTGCGCCCCTGACGGCTGCAGGGGCCATTGACTGAGCCTCATGCACGACACCTACACCCCCCAAGACGTTGAAGCGGCGGTCCGCGCCGAGTGGTCCGCCAAAGACGTCTACCGCGTCACCGAAGACCAGAGCCGACCCAAGTACTACGCCTGCTCCATGTTGCCTTACCCCAGCGGCAAGTTGCACATGGGCCATGTGCGCAACTACACCATCAACGACATGCTCACGCGCCATTTGCGCATGAAGGGTTACAACGTGTTGATGCCCATGGGTTGGGATGCGTTTGGTTTGCCGGCGGAGAACGCCGCGTTGAAAAACGGCGTGCCCCCGGCCAAATGGACCTACGAAAACATCGCCTACATGAAAAAGCAGATGCAGGCCATGGGCTTGGCCATCGACTGGTCGCGTGAAGTGGCCACCTGCGATGCGAGTTATTACAAGTGGAACCAGTGGTTGTTTTTGAAGATGCTGGAAAAAGGCATCGCCTATCGCAAAACCCAGGTGGTCAACTGGGACCCGGTGGACCAAACGGTGTTGGCCAACGAGCAAGTGATCGATGGCAAAGGTTGGCGCACCGGTGCTACGGTTGAAAAGCGCGAGATCCCTGGTTACTACCTGAAGATCACCGACTACGCCCAAGAATTGCTGGACCATGTGCAAGTGGGCAACCCCAAAGCCACTTTGAACGGTTGGCCCGACAAAGTGCGTTTGATGCAGGAAAACTGGATCGGCAAGAGCGAGGGTGTGCGTTTTGCATTCACCCACGACATCCAGGGTGCACAGGGCCTCATCCAAGGCGGTCGAATGTACGTGTTCACGACGCGTGCCGACACCATCATGGGCGTGACGTTTTGCGCGGTCGCACCTGAACATCCCTTGGCGCTGCATGCCGCCGCCACCAACCCGCGATTGGCAGCCTTTTTGGAAGCATGCAAAGAGGGTGGCACGACCGAAGCAGAGCTGGCGGTGAAGGACAAGGTGGGCATGCCCACGGGCTTGCATGTGACGCACCCGCTCACGGGCGCGCAAGTGCCTGTCTGGGTGGGCAACTATGTGCTCATGTCCTATGGGGATGGCGCGGTGATGGGTGTGCCGGCGCATGACGAACGCGACTTTGCGTTTGCCCTCAAATACAACTTGCTGATCCAGCAGGTGGTGTCCGTCAAGGACCAGGCTTTTGATGCCACAGCATGGCAAGACGGTTACGCCACCAAAGACGGTGTTTGCGTCAACTCCGGTGCACTCGATGGCTTGCACTTCAAAGACGCGGTGAACAAAGTGGCCGACTTGCTGCAAGCCAAAGGCTTGGGTGAGAAAAAAACCACTTGGCGTTTGCGCGATTGGGGCGTGAGCCGCCAACGTTATTGGGGCACGCCGATTCCCATCATCCATTGCGACACGCATGGTGCAGTGCCCGTGCCTGAGAAAGACCTGCCGGTGGTGTTGCCGCAAGACTGCATCCCAGACGGTTCGGGCAACCCCCTGCACAAGCATGAAAGTTTTCACGCGGGTGTGGTGTGCCCCACGTGCGGCCAGCCTGCCCGACGCGAAACCGACACCATGGACACCTTTGTCGATTCGAGTTGGTATTTCATGCGCTATTGCGACCCGACCAACTCCGACGCCATGGTGGCCGAGGGCACGCAGTACTGGATGCGCGAGGCCGGCAAAGCCACGGGCGGCAGCGGCATGGACCAGTACATCGGCGGCATCGAACACGCGATTCTTCATCTCTTGTACGCCCGGTTTTGGACCAAGGTGATGCGCGATTTGGGCTTGGTGAAAGTGGACGAACCCTTCACTAAACTGCTCACCCAGGGCATGGTGCTCAACCACATTTATTCGCGCCGCACCGCCAAGGGTGGCAAAGATTATTTTTGGCCGCACGATGTCGAACATGTGTTGGATGACGGCGGCAAGGTGATCGGCGCGAAGTTGAAAAACCCCGCCGAGAGCAGCGACGGCTTGCTGCCGGTGGGCACCGCCATCGACTATGAAGGCGTGGGCACCATGTCCAAGTCCAAGAACAATGGCGTGGACCCGCAAGACCTGATCGAGCGCTATGGTGCCGACACGGCGCGTCTGTACACCATGTTCACCGCACCACCCGAAGCCACCTTGGAGTGGAACGACGCGGCGGTGGAAGGCAGTTTCCGTTTTCTACGCCGAGTTTGGCAATTCGCCCACAAGCACGAGGCCATGTTGAAAGCCGCCACGGCTGGCGATCTCAGCCAAGCCGCTTGCCGCAAACAAGCCGCTGATCTGCGACGTGATGTGCACCTGACTCTCAAGCAAGTCAGCTACGACTATGAGCGCATGCAATACAACACCGTGGTGTCGGGTTGCATGAAACTGCTCAACGCTTTGGACGACTTCAAGTCCGATGGCAGCCCTGGAGACCAAGCGGTGTTGTGCGAAGGGGTGTCGGTCTTGCTGCGCACCCTCTACCCCGCGTGTCCCCACATCAGTGCGCACTTGTGGGCCGAGTTGGGCTATGCCGCCCGTGCAGGCGATTTGCTGGATGCGGCTTGGCCCCGCGTGGATGAGGCCGCTTTGCTGCGCGATGAAATCGAACTCATGTTGCAAGTCAACGGCAAATTGCGCGGGTCTATCGCCGTGCCCGCCACCGCCAGCAAAGAAGACATCGAGCACGCGGCCTTGGCCAGCGAGGCTTTCCAGAAACAGGCCCAGGGTGCTGCCCCGAAAAAAATCATTGTGGTGCCTGGTCGTCTGGTCAACTTGGTGTTGTGATGAACAAACCTTTGCAAACTCTCAACAGTCGCCGTCAAGCTTTGTGGCGTCTGGGTGCAGGCAGTGGTCTGTTGCTCTTGTCGGCGTGTGGGTTCGAGTTGCGCAAAGCGCCGGATTACCCTTTCAAAACCCTCTACAGCGGCTTGCCTGAAAACTCACTCTTTGGGCAAGAACTCAAGCGCAACATCGCGGCTTCGGGCAAGGTGGAGGTGATCAGCGACCCCAGAGAAGTGGAGCGCGCCGATGTCATCTTTGAGTTGCTGGCCGAGTCCCCAGAAAAGGTCATCTTGAGCCGCACGTCCACGGGCGCGGTGCGCGAGTTCCAGTTGCGCTTTCGTGTGCGTTTTCGCTTGCGCACCCGAGAAGGTTACGAGTTGATTCCTGACACCGAGTTGGTGCAAGAGCGCGACATCAGCTTCAACGAGAGCGCCGCGCTCTCCAAAGAATCCGAGGAGCAATTGCTCTACCGCGACATGCGCTCGGACATCGTGCAGCAGGTCTTGCGCCGCTTGGGCGCTTTGCGGCAGCTCTGATCCCCATGCAAGTTGCCAGCGGTCGCCTGCAAGAGCACCTGAGCAAGGGTTTGCGCAGCTTGTACTGCTTGCATGGTGACGAACCCTTGTTGCAACAAGAAGCGGCCGATTCGATACGCCAAGCAGCCCGCAGCCAAGGCTACACCGAACGCCATGTGTTTACCGTGGCAGGCGCGCATTTCGATTGGGGCGAGGTGCAGGCGGCTGGCGCTTCCATGAGTTTGTTCGCTGACAAGATGCTGTTGGACCTGCGTATTCCATCGGGCAAACCGGGCAAAGAAGGCAGCGTGGCTTTGCAGCGCATCGCCGAGGACGCCCCTGGCAATGACGGTGTGTTGGTGTTGGTTTTGCTGCCGCGTTTGGACAAGGCCAGCAAGTCCAGCGGTTGGTTCATGGCGCTGGAAGCGCATGGCATCACGGTGCAACTCGATCCCTTAGAGCGGCGTGCATTGCCCGAATGGATTGCGCAGCGATTGGCACAACAGCAGCAGCGGGTGCGAGAGGGCGAAGAAGGCCAGCGCAGCTTGCAGTTTTTTGCCGACCGGGTGGAGGGCCATTTGCTCGCCGCGCACCAAGAAATTCAAAAACTGGGCTTGCTTTATCCCGCGGGAGAGTTGTCGTTCGAGGACATTGAGCGCGCCGTGTTGAATGTGGCGCGTTATGACGTGTTCAAGCTCACCGAATCGGTGCTGGCTGGCCAGCACGCGCGGGTGCAACGCATGCTCGATGGCTTGCAGGCCGAGGGCGTGGCCGAGGTGTTGGTGCATTACACCTTGGCTGAAGACATTCGCAGCTTGAAACGGGTGAAAGACGCGGTGTCCGCAGGTCGACCGCTGCCGCAGGTGCTGCGCGAGCAACGCGTATGGGGCCACAAAGAACGTTTGTTCGAGCGTGTGTTGCCCCAACTCAGTGTCGCCACTTTGGAGCGCTTGCTGCAAAGCGCACACCAGGTGGATGGCATTGTCAAAGGCCTGAAGTTGCCCACCTGGCCCAGCGACAACTGGCAAGCTTTGTCGCGCCTGGCGCTGATGCTGAGCAAGGCCTGCAACCCGCGCTGATGCGTGGCGGGCATCTCTGCCAAAATCGGCGCATGAACGCGCACAACATCCCCGAACTGATGCAGGCCCTGGGCCAGCAAGCCAAAACCGCTTCTGCCGCCATGGCCAAAGCCAGCGCCGCCTCGAAAAGCGCCGCCTTGCGACAACTGGCCACATTGCTGCGTCAAGAAACCACTGCTTTGGTGAAGGCCAACCAAGAAGACCTGACACGCGCCAAAGCCAACGGCTTGGATGGCCCGATGCTGGACCGTTTGAAGCTCAGCGCCCCGATTTTGGAAACCTGTGCCGTGGGTTGCGAGCAACTCGCCACCATGCCCGACATCATTGGCAGCATCACCGGCATGACCCAGCAGCCCAGCGGCATTCGTGTGGGCCAAATGCGGGTGCCGATTGGTGTGTTTGGCATGATTTACGAGAGCCGACCCAACGTCACCATCGAAGCCGCGTCGCTCGCCATCAAGAGTGGTAATGCTTGCATCTTGCGCGGTGGTTCAGAAGCCTTGGCCTCGAACACAGCACTGGCGAACTTGGTGCAACAGGCCTTGCAAGCCGCTGGTTTGCCACCCGACGCGGTGCAACTCGTGCCCACCACCGACCGTGCCGCCGTGGGCGAGCTGATCGCCATGCCTGCCTATGTGGACGTCATCATTCCGCGTGGTGGCAAGGGCTTGATCGAGCGCATCAGCCAAGACGCCAAAGTGCCCGTCATCAAACACTTGGACGGCAACTGCCACACCTATGTGGACGATCCTTGTGATTTGGACATGGCGTTGACAGTCGTGGACAACGCCAAAACCCAGAAATACAGCCCTTGCAACGCGACAGAGAGCTTGCTGGTGGCGCGTGGCGTGGCCGCGGCGTTCTTGCCACGCATCGGCCAGGTGTTTGCTGACAAAGGCGTGGAGATGCGCTGCTGTGCCGAGAGCAAAGCGTTGCTGGCGAATGTGAAAGGCGCAGTGTTGAAAGACGCCACCGAGCAAGATTGGTTCGAGGAGTACTTGGCACCGATCATCAGCATCAAGGTGGTGGACGGTTTGGACGCGGCCATTGCCCACATCAACCACTACAGCAGCCACCACACCGACGCCATCCTGACCCTGAACCATGTGCACGGGCAACGCTTCACCCGTGAGGTGGACTCGGCCAGCGTGATGATCAATGCCAGCACCCGCTTTGCCGATGGTTTCGAATACGGCTTGGGGGCTGAAATTGGCATCTCCACCGACAAGTTCCACGCCCGTGGGCCGGTGGGCATTGAGGGCCTCACCTCGTTGAAGTATATGGTGTTGGGTGAAGGTGAAGTCAGGGGTTGAAATTACTCACTCGCTTCTAGTAGTTTCATCTTTTTCTGCAGACCCACTTCTTTGGGGCCGTCATATGGAGGCCTTAGCCAAGTCCCCAATAACTGATCCCACAGCGGCACAGCCGTGCCGTAGTTCAGCGCTTCAGCGGCTTGGGTGCTGTGGTGCCAGCGGTGGGCTTGGGCACTGCCGATCACCCAAGCGAGGAGGCCGATGTGCCCTCGCACATTCGCATGCACGGCCACGCTTTGCAGCAGGATGAACATCGTGGCCCAGGTTAGCGCTTCGGGTGTGAAGCCCAGGCTCCACCACAACAGGCCGCGGGTGACCACATTCCAAGCCAAGTTGATCGGGTGCACCCGCACACTGTTGCTCGCATTGACCTTCAAGGGGCCGTGATGCAGCCGGTGCCAGCGCCATCCCCAGGGGCGCGCGTGTGCCCAACGGTGAACGGCGTAATTGCCCAATTCACCCGCAAAGATGGCGGCAGGTATAGCCATGAACAAAGGCCAAGCACTGGCCCAGCCAGGGCTGTCACCTTGGGTGGCTGCCCATTGGGCCAGCCACAGTCCACCATGTTTCAACAGTCCATCCACCAGCGCAGCCAGCAGCAAAAGCAAGCCATCAGTCCCCATATCTTTGCGCTTGGCTTGCCAGTCGATGCGGTAAGGCCACATTCTTTCGGCGATCGCAAAACCGATCAGGCAGATGACCAACCAAATGGCGGTGGCGGTGTTGGGTGAAAACATGGCAAGCAGCAGGTTTCCCAAGACCGGTAACAAGATCAGACCTGTCAAATGAGCCAGATTCCAGCTGTCACCCCAACTTGCGCTGCTTGCATCCTGAAGGGCGTTGCGGACGGGTATATGTTGCGGCTGATCGTGCATGATGTCTCTCCTGTGTAGATACCATCACTTTGCCCAACAGTCTTGCAAATTGCATTAACCCAAGTTCATGAGTTCCTCGGAAATCAACCCCTCTTCAAGCATGTCATGCCGTGTGTGTGAGCCCGACTGGCTCCTCAGCTTGGGCGCTTTACGTGCGTATTGGGATACGTTGCCACGAATCAGTCTGGCAGCAGGCCAAGCTTGGCAGATGGCGCCAGACAGGGTGGCGCTTGCTTGGGTGGAAACCGGTTTGCTGGCCACTGTGTTTGTAGACGCCCAGGGGCGTGAACGGGTGCATCACTTTCATGCCGCCGGCCATTGGTTAGCCCCGCCCTTGGGCTTGCCTGCGCAAACTTGGCGCATTGAAGCCCAAACAGCCAGCCAGATCGTGGCTTTAAGCCAAGTGCAACTGGAGGACGCGAAAGCGCTGGATCCGCGAGTGGGCGATTGGATGCTGCAAGCCCTGATGGCTGAACGACTGCGACTGACGCAACGCGAGCAGCAATGGTTGATGCTCAGCGCTACCGAGCGGTACTTGAATATCCTTGAAGAAGCTCCGAGTTGGATGATGCAAGTTCCGCAGCACCGATTGGCCAGTTATCTCGGTCTGACCGATGTGGCGCTGTCGAGGATTCGGCGGCGCTTGAAAACAGGCGAATGAAACAATGCATCAGCATGCATTTCACACATTGATCTTCCATTTTTTATTCCTCCTGACACCCCGTTGTCAGTACCTCTGAGGCAAAGTCCTTGTCAGTGTGCAGACGGTCTGCGCACATTCCAAGGATGGACAGCATGAAACAAGTGATCGATTGGTTTGAGATTCCCGTGAGTGATGTGCCGCGTGCCCAAGCGTTTTATGAGGCGGTTTTGCAAACCACATTGCACCGTGAAAAATTTGGAGGCCCTAATATGGACATGGCGGTGTTTAAAGAAGACGGTTTAAGAGCCAAGGGAGCTTTGATGGCGGGCAACCCCAGTGTGATGGTTGGTGCCCCTGGCACGCTGGTTTACTTGCATGCAGGTGTATCGCTGGATGCCACTTTACAACGGGTCGTGGCTGCAGGTGGTCAAGTGGCCATGGACAAAGTTGCTTTGCCCGATGGCGTGGGTTTCATGGCGCACATGCTCGACGTGGATGGCAACCGGGTGGGCTTGCATGCCTATGCTTGAAGTCCCTAGACTGAAGCGATTGATTTAATTCCTAACCAGACTTCATCATGCGCCGCGCCGACCGCCTGTTTCAAATCGTTCAACTCATCCGCGGCCGTCGCCTGACCACGGCCCGGTGGTTGGCGCAGCGCCTCGAAGTGTCCGAACGCACGGTATACCGTGACGTGGCCGATCTGCAATACCAAGGTGTGCCGATTGAGGGCGAAGCCGGAGTGGGCTACCGTTTGGGCAAAGGTTTTGAGTTGCCCCCACTCATGTTCACTGTTGAAGAAGCGAGTGCCTTGGTGGCGACCACACGCTTGGCGCAGCAATGGTTGGATCCGGCCCTGGCGCGGGCCTCTGAATCGGCTTTGTCTCGTGTCATGAGCGTGTTGTCAACTGCACAACGTCAACAAGCTCAGAGTTTGGCAGTGTATGCAACACCCTTTGGGCTGCCCACATTCATTCGGTTGCGTTTGCAGTTGCTTCGAGAGGCTGTGCAACAACGACGCAAAGTGATATTTAAATATGGGGACGCTCAGCAGAGACAAAGTCAACGTTGCGTTTCACCTTTGGGCTGCTTCTTTTGGGGTGATGGATGGGCCTTGGTGGATTGGTGCGATATGCGTGAAGATTTCCGAACTTTCAGAATCGATCGCATCATCGACGCACACTTGACAGATCAAACTTTTGCCCCTGAGCACTCTCAATCATTGCCTGCGTACTTGCAGCGCCATGGCATCAAATTAGAAGATCTATGAATGGAGTCCCAGATGAATCACTGGATTGGCGTGGTCAGTCGCTCGCATGTGCTGCGCGGCATTGAGGGGGGTTTTGCGCAAATGAACCATGGCAAACAAGCGCCCCTCAAGCGCATGAAGGCGGGGGATGGCCTTGTTTATTACTCGCCCCGAGAGTCCTACCCCGATGGCACGCCCTTGCAGGCGTTCACCGCCTTTGGATTCGTTCGCACAGGTGAGGCTTATGAATACGACATGACGGCGGACGGTTCCCCCGGCTTCGTGCCCTGGAGAATGGATATTGACTATTTTGTGGATGTTCAGATTGCACCAATCAAGCCTTTATTGGCTGATTTGGACTTCATTGTTGATAAAAAACATTGGGGAGCTGCATTTCGGTTTGGGCAACTCAGAATTGAAAAACCAGACTTTGAGCGGATTACCCTGGCGATGGGTTGCAGAATTTAAATGTCGGGGCGTGATTCAAATACCAATGTCTTTTGATGGGGTCTTGCTTTTTTCTTTGGCTTCAAAGTAAGAAGCAGCCAAGGACATGGCGCACATCAAAACGGTGAAGCAACCGATCACGATATGGACGTCATTCATCTTCAGTTCCTTTGTTTAGTGTGAAGCTAATAGACGAAAAAAGTATAAGAGACAAGCCGCAAACCAACAAATAGGCCAAGCTTTCCCCATTCCTGTTGTCAAAGATGAGAAACGCCACGCAAGCGTTTCCAGTCATCATCGAGCCGGTTGCGCGAAGTCCCGATTTGAAGTCGGGTTTGGAGAAAGTAAGTTCCATCAACTCCAGCATAAAAGACTTGATGCAATCAATATGAACCTCAAAATACTCAATTTGTAAGCCCGTCTCCACCCCATTGCTTGAAGCTGTAACAATTGCCCCCATATCCAAATATTCAACAGACAAGCATCCCATGGTTCCTCACCTCATCACCGCACTGACTGGCCCGATCAACGAACTCGAGCAGCGCATCATCGATTCCATGCCGGCCATCGAACGTTGGTTCCGCATGGAGTGGATGGAGCACACGCCGCCTTTTTACAGCTCGGTCGATATTCGCAACGCGGGTTTCAAGCTCGCACCGGTGGACACCAATCTTTATCCTGGTGGTTGGAACAACCTCACGCCCGAGATGCTGCCCTTGGCGGTGCAAGCGGCCATGGCGGCCATCGAAAAAATTTGCCCCGAAGCACGCAATCTGTTGCTGATCCCCGAAAACCACACGCGCAACACCTTTTACCTGAGCAATGTGGCGCAACTCGCGCGCATCTTCAACATGGCCGGCCTGAATGTGCGCATCGGCTCCATCAACCCCGAGATCAAAGAAGACACGGTCATCGATTTGCCCAATGGCGATTCGGTCAAGCTCGAACCGGTCATCCGTTCGAAGACCCGATTGGGTTTGAAAAACTTCGACCCTTGCACGATTTTGCTCAACAACGACCTGAGCGCAGGCATTCCCGGCATCTTGGAAGATTTGCACGAGCAGTACTTGTTGCCTCCCCTGCATGCGGGTTGGTGTGTGCGACGCAAAAGCCTGCATTTCGCCAGCTATGAAGAGGTGTCCAAACGCTTTGGCAAATTGCTTGGCATCGATCCTTGGTTGATCAATCCCATGTTCTCGCAGTGTGGTGAGGTCAACTTTGCCGAAAGCACCGGCATGGAATGCCTGACCACCAATGTGGACATGCTGCTGACCAAAATCCGCCGCAAATACAAAGAATTTGGCATCCATGACAAACCCTTTGTGATTGTCAAAGCCGACAACGGCACCTACGGCATGGGCATCATGACCGTGCGTGACGTCAAAGACCTCGATGTGCTCAACCGCAAAACCCGCAACAAAATGAGCGTGGTCAAAGACGGTCAAGAGGTCAACCAGGTCATCATCCAAGAGGGTGTGCTGACCAACGAGCGCATCAACGACGCGGTGGCCGAGCCAGTGGTTTACATGATGGACCGTTACGTGGTGGGTGGTTTTTACCGGGTGCATGCCGAGCGGGGCATCGATGAAAACCTCAACGCCCCCGGCGCCAGTTTCGTCCCTCTGGCTTTCGAGCAAAGCGCCCACACCCCGCAGC
>JACCDJ010139825.1_pt1 | contig 19761 bp, 16 predicted proteins | sample 7444481 | NCBI WGS metagenome assembly JACCDJ01 (sample SAMN15323435, study PRJNA562643) | freshwater metagenome | isolation source: river surface water | place: USA:Blue River Watershed | collected 2017-08-15 | reverse complement strand
CCTCGTGCTCGCGCTCTACTCGCGCGTCCTGGGCGAACCACAGCCCGATTGGCCCGCCAACGTCGTCCTCACGGGTCAGATGTTCCACGATGCCGTGCACGGCGAGTCCCTGCCGCCCGCCGTCGCGCGCTTCCTCGACGACGGCCCGCCGCCCGTCCTCTTCACCCTCGGCTCCTCCGCGGTGCTCTCGCCGGGCCGATTCTGGGAGGAGAGCATCGCCGCCACGCAGCGGCTCGGTGGGCGGGCGCTGCTCCTCGTCGGGCCGGAGAACCGCGCGATGCTCGATGCCACGCTGCCACCGGGATGCCTCGCCGTGGAGCGTGCCCCGCACTCGCTCGTGATGCCGCGCGCGGCCGCGGTGATTCAGCAGTGCGGCATCGGCACGTTGACCTTCGCCATGCGCTCGGGCGTGCCGATCCTCGCGGTGCCCTTCGCCAACGACCAGCCCGACAACGCCTACCGCGCGGAGCGGCTCGGCGTGGCCCGCATCGTGACGCCGGGCCGCTACCGCGCGCGGCGCGTGGCGGCCGCGCTCGATGCGCTCACCCACGACCCGGCGGTGCGGACGGCGGTGACGCAGGTGGCGGAGCGCGTCAGGGCCGAGGGCGGGGTGGAGACGGCCTGTGATGCCCTAGAGTCGCGCTTCCGACTCCGCTAGACGTCGCAGCGCCGCAGCGCGTCCTCCACCTGATCCATCACCTCATCGTTGTGCATCACCGAGGTGAACCCCGCCTCGAACTGCGACGGCGCGAGATATACGCCCTCACGGAGCAGCTCGTGGAAGATGTGGGCGTACCGTTTCGTGTCGGCGGTCTTCGCCGTCGCGTAATCCACGACCGGCGTCGCGGTGAAGAACGAGCCCCACATCGTGCCGGCACGCGTGGCCTGGAACGGAATCTCCCGGTCCGCGGCCCAGTCGGTGAGCAGGCGCACGAGCCGCGCCGCCGCGGTCTCCGCCCGCGCGAACATCCCGGGGCGCGCGAGCACATCGAGCGTCGTGATCCCCGCCGCCATCGCGACCGGGTTCCCGCTCAACGTCCCCGCCTGGTACATCGTCCCGGCGGGCGCGACCATCTCCATGAGGTCGCGTCGCCCACCATAGGCGCCCACCGGCATCCCCCCGCCGATCACCTTCCCGAGCGTGGTGAGGTCGGGCGTCACGCCGTAGTGCGCCTGCGCGCCGCCGAGGGAGACGCGGAACCCGGTCATCACCTCGTCGAAGATCAGCACGATCCCCCGCGCGGTGCAGAGCGCGCGGAGCCCCTCGAGGAAGCCCGGTTGGGGCGCGATGAAGCCCGCGTTCCCCACCACCGGCTCGACGATGATTGCCGCCACCGTGTCGGCGTGCGCGTCGAGGAGCTGCGTCACCGCGTCGAGATCGTTGTACGGCGCGGTCAGCGTGTCGGCCGCCGTGCCGGACGTCACCCCCGGTGAGTCAGGGAGACCGAGCGTCGCGACGCCGGAGCCGGCCTGCACCAGGAACGCATCGCCGTGCCCGTGATAGCAGCCGGAGAACTTGAGCAGCTTCGCGCGGCCGGTCGCGGCACGCGCCAACCGCACCGCGCTCATCGTGGCCTCGGTGCCGCTCGAGACGAATCGCACCATCTCCATCGACGGCACCATCCGCACGATCCGCTCGGCGAGGTCGGCCTCGAGCGCGCAGGGCGCCCCGAAGCTCATCCCGTCGACGACCTGCTTCCGCACCGCCTCCACCACCTCGGGATGCGCATGCCCGAGGATCATCGGGCCCCACGAGAGGACGAAGTCGACGTAGCGATGCCCGTCCGCATCCCACAGGTACGGGCCCTGCGCCCGCGAGATGAAGCGTGGCGTCCCGCCGACGGAGCGGAACGCGCGCACCGGGCTGCTCACGCCGCCCGGCATCAGGGTCTTGGCCCGCGCGAACAACGCCTCCGACCGGCTGGTCGGGGGCGCATCGCTGGGCTGGATCAGTCCGCCGTGGACAGCCATCGGGCGACCTCCTTCGCATAGTAGGTGATGACGTGGTCGGCACCCGCACGGCGGATCGCCACGAGCGACTCGAGTGCGGCCCGACGCTCGTCGAGCCAGCCCCGCTCGGCGGCCGCCTTGAGCATCGCGTACTCCCCGCTGACCTGATACGCGACGAGCGGGTGCGGAAAGCGGTCGCGCACCTGCCGGATGATGTCGAGCGCCGAGCCCGCAGGCTTCACCATCAGGAGGTCGGCGCCCTCGTCGACGTCGATCTGCACCTCGACGAGCGCCTCGCGGGCGTTTGCGGGATCCATCTGGTACGCGCGCCGGTCGCCGAATGACGGGGTGCTCTCCGCCGCGCCACGGAACGGCCCGTAGAACGCCGAGGCGTGCTTGGCCGCATAGCTGAGAATCGGCGTGTCGAGGAAGCCTGCCTCGTCGAGCGCCGTACGGATCGCCGCGACCTGGCCATCCATCATCGCGCTCGGCGCGACGATGTCGGCGCCGGCGCGCGCGTAGCAGACCGCGGCAGCGCCCAGCAGAGGCAGCGTCTCGTCGTTGACGACCACGCCCGAGTCGTCGCGCACGATCCCGCAGTGCCCGTGCGCGGTGTACTCGCAGAGGCAGACATCGGCGATCACCACCAGCGACGGATCGAGCCGCTTGAGTTCGGCGATCGCCTGCGGCACCGGTCCCTCCGGGTCCCATGCCCCCGTTCCCTCGTCGTCCTTGTGGCGCGGGATCCCGAAGAGCAGCACGCTCCGGATGCCGAGCGCACGGATCTCCCGCACCTCCGCGGCGAGCCGGTCTACCGAGAGCTGCGCGTGGCCCGGCATCGTCTCGATCGGCTTGGTGACGCCGGTGCCTTCGACGATGAAGAGCGGATGGATCAACTGAGCCACCTCGAGCGACGTCTCGCGCACGAAGGCACGGAGCGCTTCGGTGCGGCGCGTACGCCGCGGGCGGCGCGCATCAGGGAGCATCGTCGGCAGGATCGTATCGAGCATCAGGGCCTCCGGGGGACGGGCGCGGTCAGACGGCGATGGAACGGCTGGCGAAGCAGCGGAGCAGCGCATCGAGCAAACCGGCGTCGTCGTGGCTCGCCGCCACGGCGTCGACGGGGAGGCCGCAGTCTCGCGCGGCCGAGGCGGTCACGGGACCGATGCAGACGATCAGTGGACGCGTGGTGGGATCGAGCGCGGCAACCTCGATGCCGCTCGCGGTGAGTCCCTCCACCACGTGCCGCACGGTTGATCCGCTGGTGAAGGTGATCGCATCCACGTGCCCGTCGCGCAGGATCTCCGCGACGCCGAGGGAGCCCGCGTCGGAGACGGTGCGGTAGGCCACCGGCGCGAGGACCTGTGCGCCCCGCGCGGTGAGGGCATCGATCAACGCGGGGCCGGCGAGATCACCGTGCGGCCAGAGGATGCGCTCGCCCGGTGCGACGGGCAGTTCGCGACCGAGGGCATTCGCCACCGCCTGGGAGGGGGTGAAGGTCACGGCCGCACCTGCCGCCCGCAGTGCGACGGTCGTCGCGGTGCCGACGGCGGCGATGCGCAACGTCGTCGGCCAGGTGGCATCCGGTCCGCGCGCCGCCTGCACGGCGCGCACGGCATTCGCGCTCGTGCACACGAGCCAGTCGACACGATCGAGCTGCCGCAGGGCCTCGGCGAGCGGTTGCGGATCCTCTGGTGGGAGGATCCGGATTGCCGGTGCGGCGATCGGCGTGGCGCCGAGGGCGTGCAACGTGTCGAGCAGCGCGGCGCTCTGCGCGGCCGCGCGTGTCACGACGATACGGCGCCCCTCCAGCGGCCGCTCACGCATGCGGCGTCCCGGCGGCGAGCGCCTCGGCGAGGAGCGTCGACCCGCCCGAGGCGACGAGCGCGTCCGCGGTCGCCTGGCCGATCGCGACCGCGTCGTCGACAGCGCCGTCGCGGTGCACGCGCACGAGCCGCCCGTCCGGGGCGCCGACGAGCGCGGTCATCGTCAGGGTGTCACCGGTGATCGTCGCGAAGCCCGCGAGCGGCGCGTTGCAGCCTGCGCCCATCGCGGCGAGGAAGGCGCGCTCCGCCTCCGCACACCGACGGCTCGGGAGATGATCGAGGGCCGCGCAGAGCGCCTGCGCCTCCGCGTCGTCCGCGTGCGTCTCCACCGCGAGGATCCCCTGCGCGACGGCGGGGAGCATCCGGTCGGGATCGAGGTACTCGGTGACCACGCCGTCCCAGCCGAGTCGGGCAAGCCCTGCGGCGGCGAGGACGATCGCGTCGTAGTCGCCGCGGTCGAGCTTGGCGAGCCGGGTGTCGACGTTGCCGCGGATGTCGAGGCAGATGAGGTCGGGGCGCAGCGCCTTCAGCTGGCAGGCGCGGCGCGGGCTGGACGTTCCCACTCGCGCCCCGTTCGGGAGCGATGCGAGAGGGCCCGCCTTCGAGATCAGCGCATCGCGGGGGTCGGCGCGCTCGGTGTACGCCGCGATGGTGAACTCGGCGCCGAGCGTGGACGGCAGGTCCTTCGCGGAATGGACCGCGAGCCGGATGCGACGGGCCCGCAGCGCCTCCTCGATCTCGGCGACGAAGAGGGAGTTGCGCCCGATGGCGGCCAAGGGGCGGTCCTGGATCTCATCGCCCCGCGTGCTGATGCGCTCGAGCGTGATGGTGAGCGCCGGCTGTCCCGCCAGGAGGCGGTCCCGGATGTGGTTCGACTGCCACAGCGCGAGTTGGCTCGCGCGGGTCCCGATGACCATCGCGGTCTCTTTGCTCACCATCCACCTCCACCCATCCAAGGCGGACGTCCCGGGACCTCGGCGCCCGGGGGGGTGCGCCCTGTGCGTCAACCAGACGGCCCAAGGGGGCCTCCGGGGCGAAGATACGGTCTGGCGGGCGATTTGTCACGACCCCCTGTCGTCACGCTTTCCTGACGAATGGTCCAAAATTCGCCCAACTTTACTAGTGCTTTTTCCTGGCCCGCGACGTATATAGATGGCACGGCGCCCCTCCGGGTGGCCGTGGCTGACCCCCCGCAGCCCATCGTACATGCCTCGCGCCGAACGTCCCCCCGTCGGATCGGCACAGTCGTCGCCGTCACAGCTCCTCCACCATCCCGAGCGGATGGTGCAGGCGCATGGTGTGTTGCTCGTCGTCGCCGAGCCACACGGTCAGGTGATGCAGGTCAGCGCGAACCTCCCCGGGCAGCTCGGATGGGCGCTCGACGACCTCGTCGGACACGGTGTCGATCGCCTCGGTGCAGAACTCGCGCACGCCGTGCGCCAGTGGACGGAGGCGGGATCGCTCACGCTCGCGGTGCCGCGGCGCGTGCGCCTCACGACGGCGACCGGGACGACCACCGCACTCGTCACGATGCATCGGCCGGGCACGGGAAGCGTGCTCGTCGAGCTCGAGGACCTGCGGAAGACGCTGCCCAAGCGGACCCCGCCGCTCACGGCGCGGCTCACCGACATCGTCTCTCGACTGAGCGCCGCGCATTCGATCGCCGCCCTCGCCGACCTCGTCGTCACCGAGCTGCGCGAGCTGACGGGGTTCGACCGTGTCGTGATGCAGCGGTGCGACGTCGCCGGCCACGCGGAGGTGATCGCGGAGGCGCGGCGCCGGACACTCGTCGCGCACCTGCATCGCCGCGTGCCGGCGCACGCCGTCCACGCCGGCGCTCGCGCGCATCAACTGCGGCATCGCACGCAGCTGGTGATGGACCTGCACGCTGACCCGGTGCCGATGCACCCGCCGATGGAGCGGGCGGGGCGCGGCACGGATCTCACCGCGGCCTCGCTGCTCGCCCTGCCGCCGGCTGATCGGGCGCAGCTGGTCGCCGACGGCGTCGGCGCGCTCTTCGAGGCCTCACTGCTGCACGAGGGACGGGTCTGGGGCCTCCTCCACTGCACGCATGGCAGCGCACGATACCTGTCGGTCGACGTCCGTGCCGCGGTCGAGCTGCTCGCCGAGGTGGTCTCCACCCGCATCTCGGCGCTCGAGCACTACGCGGAGGCGCAGGCCGAGGTGTTGGTGCGCCGTCTCGAACAGCGTCTGATCGAGGCGACCTCCGCCGATGGAGATTGGCAGCGTGCGCTCTTCGAGACGCCTCGCCAGCTTCTGCAGCCCCTCGGCGCGACGGGTGCCGCCCTGCGGTTCGACGGAGAGATCCACACCACCGGGGATGCCCCCGCCGTGGCCGACCTCCAGCGTCTCTTCGCCTATCTCGACACGCAGGCGATGCCGGGGGTCTTCGCGACCGCCGCCATCAGCAAGGAGCACCCCCCGCTCGCCACCCTGTCGCGCACCGCCGCCGGCGTCCTCGCCGTCCGGGTCGGTGCGGCACGCGGCGAGTATCTCGCGTGGTTCCGACGCGAACAGCCACACGATGTCACCTGGTCCGGCACCGCCCCGACGGCAGGCCCGCGCACGGCGCCGACCGCTGATCCCACGTGGCGTGAGCACATCCGGGACACCGCGCTCCCCTGGCGGATGCGCGAGTGTGCGATCGCCAAGGCCATCGGCGCCTCGGTCGCGGATATCGTCACCCAGCTCCGGTCCGTGCGCGTACTCATCGCGGAGCATCAACTCGCGAAGATGCGCGGCTCCGTGGAGGCGATGGACGAACCGGTCGTCATCACCGATGCCGACGGCGACATCCTGCTGATCAACTCGGCCGTGGCGCGGCTCATCGGTGGCCCGCACCGGCAGCTGCAGACCCTGGAGGACCTGGCCGGCGCCTTCGTGCAGGGTGACCAGATCTCCGCGATGCTCCAGACCTTGCTCGTGGACCGTCGTCCGTGGCGTGGCGAAGTCCGTCTCACGGCGCGCGGACACGACGTCGGGACCCCCGTCGCGCTGCGCGCCGATCCGATTCCCGGGATGGATGGTGGGCTCCTCGGCGTCATCGTGATGCTCACCGACCTGAGCGAGCGGCACGGCGCCGAGGTGGCCCGCGAACGGCTGCAGCGCATGGTCCTCTCGGCGCAGCGACCGGCGGGTGCGCCGGGCGAGGCGCCGCCGGCCGCGCCGACAGTGCAGGGCCTGGTCTCCGCCATCTGGGCGAATGCGGGTGTCGCCGTGAGTGAGATCGCCGACAGCGCCGATGCCGCATCGATCGCGCCGCTGTTGCAGGAGGTCGAGGCCGCCACGGAGCACGCGGTGCGCCTCTCGGCCATCCTCGGACGCTTCACCCTCGACCCGGGCCCGACCCCCGACGGCGAGTAGTCGCGTTCAGACCGCTAGCGGCGTCCGGTGGGCGCCGTCGCTGGTGAGCCGAATCGACGCACCGCTCGGTACGCCACGTTCCTGCACGATCCGCGTCGCGAGCTGCTGGCCCTGCGCGAGACAATCACCGAGCGAGACGCCGCCGCGCCACTGCCCCCCGAGGTAGAGCCCGGGGTGTTCCGACTCGATCCGAAGTGCGGCGCCGACCACGCGCTCGTGTCCGAGCGCGTACTGCGGGATCGCCTGGGACCAGACCTGATGTTGCACGAGCGTCGGTGCGCCGCGCACACCGAGGAGCGCCTTCAAGTCCGCGAGGACGAGCGGGAGGACGGCGTCCGTGGACATCCGGCCGATCTCCGGCATACGCTGGCCGCCGAGGAAACAGGTGATGAGCACCTGCCCGTCGGGCGCGCGGCCCGGAAAGAGGGACGACGAGAAGATCGCACCCAGGATGGTGCGACCTTCGACGGCGGGGCAGAGCATTCCGAAGCCATCAAGCGGATGCGCGACCGCGTTGCGCGGGAACCCCAGCGCGAGCGTGGCGACCGGCGGATGCTCGATGCGCTCGATCGGCTGGAGTGCCTGCCGAATCTCCCACGGGAGATCGATGCCGTGCAGGGCATGCGCGGGACCGGCGTAGCAGACGGCATCACACTCGACCTGCGCCGACCGGCCCTCCGCATCCTCGACCCCCACCTGCCAGTCGTCCCCGTGCGGCTGCACCGTGGTGACACGCGTCCGCAGGCGCACGCGTCCCCCGAGGGCCTCAGCCATCTGGTTCGGCAACGTGGCGAGTCCCTCTCGAAAGCTCGTGATACCACGGTGCCGGACGACGCCCGCGCGGCCACGCGCTTCGCGGAGCCCGCCGAGCAGGACGGAGCCGTGGCGCCGCTCCGCGTGGAAGAGCATCGGCATCGCGTGGCGTGCGGAGAGACGGTCCGGGTCACCGGCGTAGATCCCCGAGACGAAAGGGGCCACGAGGTAGGTGAGCACCTCGGGACCGAAACGCCGGCGCACCAGCGAGGCGATCGACTCGTCGGCTGGGTCGCGGACCGCCGTCACCCAAGGTTCGCGAAGGAGTCGCCACTTCGCGGCGCTGGAGAGCGCCCGCGAAGTGAGCAACGAGGCGGGACCGGAGGGGAGTGCGACCGGTGCACCGTCACGGACGATGAACCGGCGCTTCGCGGACGGGGAGGGGAAGACCCGCTCGCGCTCGAGACCCAGGCGCGAGATGATCGATTCGAGTGTCGGTGTCGCGCTGAGCGAGGTCGGACCGGATTCGACCAGGAAGCCGTCCACGCGACGCGTGGTGATCACCCCGCCCACGCGTGTGCCGGCGTCGAGCACCATCACGTCGACGCCTTGATCCCGGAGCTCGAGCGCGGCGCTCAACCCCGTGACTCCGGCGCCGACCACGACCACCCGCATCGACTCAGTCCTCGCCGGCCCAGTCGCGCGGGGCGAGCATCGCGGCCAGCTCGGCCTCGATCGAACCCTGTGCGGGCTCGTGGTATGGAGCCCACGCCGCGAGCGGCGGGTGCGACATCAGGACACTCTCGGTGCGCGCCCCCGTTTGGAGGCCGAAGATGGTGCCGCGGTCGTGGACGAGGTTGAACTCCACGTATCGGCCCCGGCGATAGAGCTGGAGGGCCTTGTCCCGCTCCGTGTACGGCAGGTCACGGCGCGAGTGGACGATGGGGCCATACGCATCATCGAGCGAACGACCCACGGTGGTCACATAGGCGTGCAGCGCCTCCGGCGAGAAATGGAACGGGGCCTCACTCGGCCGCAGATGGTCGAAGAAGACGCCGCCCACGCCACGCGCCTCGTTCGCGCGGTGGAGGTTGCGGAAGTATTCGTCGCACCACGCCTTGTGCGCCGGATAGAGCCGCGGATCGTGCGCGTCGCACGCCCACTTGAGCGACCGATGGAAGTGTCGTGCATCCTCGGGGAACGGATGCATCGGCGTGAGGTCGGTGCCGCCACCGTACCAGGCGTCGTGCAGCTGGCCATCGGCATCGGTGAGCTCGAAATAGCGAACGTTGAGATGGACGGTCGGCACCATCGGGGAGCGGGGATGGACCACCACGCTCACGCCGGTCGCGAAGAAGTACGGCGTCGCGTCGGGCGGGACATTGCCGCCGAGCCGCTTGGCCGCCTCCGGCGGCAGGATCCCCTCGACGAGTGCGCGGTTGACGCCGGCCTTCTCGAAGACCGCACCGTCACTGAGCAGCCGCGACCGACCGCCGCCACCCCCCTGCCGGTCCCACGCCGCCTCGGAGAAATGCCCACCATCGAGCCGCTCGAAGAAGGTGGTGATCTCGTCCTGCAGCTGGGCGGTCCACGCCGCCATCAGGTCGCGCCGCGCCGTCCGTGTGAGCCCTTTCGCCATCGTCATCGTGCCACCTCCGCCGAATGCGCGGCGGCCATCGCACCGCGCGAATCCCACGCCTGCACCGTCTCGATGAACGCCTTTGCGTGTGCCACGGGAACGTCAGGCAGAATCCCGTGTCCGAGGTTCGCGATGTATCCGGGGCCGTCGATCGCCGCGAGCATCGCCTGGGTCCGCTCGCGGATCACCTCCGGCGCCGCGTAGAGCGTGCACGGGTCGAGATTCCCCTGGATGCCGCATCGCCGCGTGTCCGCGACCCCACGGGCCCACGCCGCATCGGTGTGCCAGTCGACGCCGAGCACGTCACACCCGGTGGCTTCGGCGATCTCGCCGAGCGCCCAGCCGGCACCCGGAGCGAAGGCGATCACCGGGACGCCCGCCGTCTTGGCGATGCGCGCCGCGCGCGCCATATACGGCAACGCGAACTCGCGGTACTCGCGCGGGCCGAGCGAGCCGGCCCACGAGTCGAAGAGCTGCAGCGCCTGTGCACCGGCCGCGGCCTGGGCCACGAGGAACCGCCCCACGTTGTCGGCGAGCCGCCCGAGCAGCGCGTGCGCGAACTCGGGATCGGCGAAGAGGAGCTTCTTGGCGATGCTGAACGACTTCGTCCCCTTCCCTTCGGTCATATAGGCGAAGAGGGTCCACGGTGAACCCGCGAAGCCGATGAGCGGGACGCGGCCATTGAGCGCACGGCGCGTCATCCGAAGCGCGTCGAGATGGTAGCGCAGTCCCTCCTCAGGCTCCACGTCGCGGAGGCGCGCGAGGTCGCGCATCGTGCGGACCGGATCGGAGAACTGCGGGCCGACCCCCTCATCGACGGTGAGGTCCATCCCCATCGCGTCGGGGATCACGAGGATGTCGGAGAAGATGATCGCCGCATCGACACCGATGAGGTCTACCGGCTGGAGCGTCACCTCGGTGGCGAGCTCGGGGGTGCGGCACATCGTGAGGAAGTCGGCTTTCGCGCGCACCGCGCGATACTCCGGCAGGTAGCGGCCGGCCTGCCGCATCATCCAGACGGGCGGGCGCTCGACCGGTTCACGGCGGAGGGCGCGGAGGAAGAGATCGTTCGTGGCCATCAGTGGCTCCGGGGGGAAGGGCGCCGACCGCGCGAAGGCTGGCGGTCGGATGCGGGCGCCGGCATCGGCCCCGCGAAGAGAGAATCGAGCGTCAGGTGGAACGCCTGCAGCGCCTCGCCGTGGGCGATGGCGGTCCGCAGCTTGGTCATCGGACGGGCAAGGAGCTTCGCGACGATGCGGTCGGTGGCGTGATCCGCCACCGCATCCCCCGCGGCGAAGGTGAGCTCGCGGCGGCAGATCTCCGTCAGCGCCTCGGCGAGCGGGCGGATCGCCTCGCGGGCGGCGGCCACCGCCACCCATTCGACGAAGCTCGCCAGTTCGGCATCGACGATCGCCTCCGCCGCAGGCGCCGCGGAGCGTCGGGCCTCCTCCGCCTGCAGCACCGGGAGGTGCAGCGCGTCGAGATCGGCGACGGTGATCGCGGGGACGCCGTGCAACGCCGGGTCGATGTTCCGCGGCATCGAGAGATCCATCAGCAGGAGCGGATACGTGTCCGTGCCGCAGTTAGCGCGCGCGACCGCGAGCGCCGGCGCCGTCACCACCGGCTCATTCGACCCGGTGGCCGCAATCGCGACGTCTGCCATCGCGACCTCGACGTGCAGCGCCTCATACGGTGCGGCGCGCCCACCCACCTCGGCGGCCAGCGTCTGCGCGCGCTTCGGCGAGCGGTTGATGCAGACCACGTCGCGCGCGCCCAGCTTCGCGAGCTGGCGGGCGACCGACTGCCCCGTCTTGCCGCATCCGATCACGACGAGCCGCGCGTGCGCGAGATTCCCGAACCGATCGTGGGCGACCGCCGCGGCCTCCGCGCCCACCGACCGTCGGCCGGCGGTGAGCGCCGTCTCCGCATGCACCCGCTTGCCGGCGCGCAGTGCGGTCTCGAAGAGCCGGTGCAGGACGGAGCCTGCCGCGCCGGCATCAGCCGCCTCGCGGTACGACTGCCGCAGCTGACCGAGGATCTGGCCGTCGCCCATCACCTGCGACTCGAGGCCACTCGCGATACGCAGCACGCGCCGTGCCACATCGAGTCCGGCACGCCGCTGTGCCACGGCGAGGAGTGCCTTCGCCCCCGTGCGGTTCCCCATCCAGACCCGCGCGATCGCCTCGACCGCGTCGTCAAAGGCGGCCGTGCTGGCCGGGTCGTGCCCGCCCGTCCAGGCGTAGATCTCGCTGCGGTTGCAGGTGGCGATAGCGACGAGCTCGCGGACGTTGGCGGGTAGCGCCGTCGTGTGGAGCCGGACGATCCGCTCCGGCGAGAGATGGAACCGCTCCCGCGTCGCGACGTTCGCGTGGCGGAAATCGACCGCGATGGAGATCAGCATCGGGTCACCTGGCGTCGAAGGGACCGTTCAGTCGCACGACGGTCCAGTTGAGGTAGGTGGCGATTGCGACCCAACCCAGGTACGGTGCGAACCAGATGCCCGCCGCGTAGGCGAGGGGGCGCGTGGTCCAGTACATGAGGAGGACGGTCAGCCAGAAAGGGACGACCTGCCGCAGCGCCCAGTCGGGGCGCCGCCGCCGGAAGAAGAGCCAGCTCCACCAAACGTTGCCGACACCGTTCACGAGACACGCCAGCAGGAACGCCTGGCGCTCGCCCGGCGTCCCGCCGCCGCGCCACGCGATCACGCAGCCCGTGCCGGCGCATAGGAACACCGTCGTCCAGATGGGTCCGAAGAGCGCGTCGCGAGGCTTCCACCACGGTTGCCGCAACGCCCGATACCACGGCCCGATCTCCGTGATGCGCGCGCCGGCCACGGCGACCGCGCACCAGAACGCGATCGCCGCCGTGACGGGAAGCCAGACCGCCGGCTCCATCACGCGGTCGCGAGGCCAGTGAGATGCGCAAGGTTCTTGAAGAAGATCCGTACATGGGAGAGCGGCTTGGCACGGACGAGGCGCTTCCGCATGTACGCGTCGAAGGTGAGTTGCTGCACGTCGCGGTCGCGACAGATGGCGACGAAGCGCTCGCGGCGCGCATCGGAGGTGTACCAGAAGCGCTGCATCACGTCGAGCACCCAGAAGACCTGCCCGTGCGCGCGCATGAACCGGCGGCGCGCCGAGGCGAGGGCGGCGGCGCGCCCGGTCGCGAGGGCCTGCTCGACCGCGTCGGCGGCGAAACGCCCGCCCGTCATCGCGTAGAAGATCCCCTCGCCACTCGCCGGGGCGACGACGCCGGCGGCATCACCGGCGAGCACGACCTCGCGACCGTCGTCCCAGCGCGGCAGCGGATGGAGCGGGATCGGTGCGCCTTCACGCCGGATGGTCTCCACCTGGTCGAGGCCGGTGTCGGCACGGAGCTTGGCCACCGATTCCTTCAGCCCAAACCCCCGCTGAAGCGAGCCGGTGCCGATGCTCGTGGTCTTCCCGTGCGGGAAGATCCACGCGTAGAAGTCGGGCGAGAGCGGGCCCTGGTAGTACACGTCGCACCGATCGTGCGCGAAGACCCGGCTGTCGGTCTCCGGCGACTTCACGATCTCGTGATAGGCGAAGACGAACTTCCCCTCATCGGCCCGCGGCACGCACTGGCGCGCCACCTGCGAGAGTGCCCCATCCGCACCGATGATGAATCGGGTGCGCACCGACCGCTCCTCGCCGTGGCGCGAGCGGCCGTCCGTGTAGTGGATGCGCGCGACCCCGTCGGCATCGTGGGTGCGCCGCACGAACGCGCCGAGCCGTCGCTCCGCGCCGGCCGTCGCCGCCCGTGCCCGCAGCCACTCGTCGAAGACGTCGCGGTCCACCATCCCCACGAAGCCGTCGCCGACCGGGATGTCCACGGTCTGCCCCTTCGGCGAGATCATCCGCGCCTCGTTGATGCGCGCGACGAGCAGCGACTCCGGCACCTCGAAATCCTTGAGCAGCTGTGGCGGCACGGCCCCGCCGCACGGCTTCACCCGCCACGCGCGGTCGAGGAGCAACACCTTCCGGCCTTTCCGTGCCAGATCGTGCGCCGCCGTGGCGCCCGCCGGCCCGCCGCCCACCACCACCACGTCATACGTCGTCTCGAGAATCATCAGGTCGTCTCCTGGGGGGTCTGCACTCGCTCGCCGGCGCGGGGGGTGATCCCGTATCGGGCCACCAGCTGCCAAGCGAAATCCGGGATCATCCGCCGCATCCGATGCGGTCGCTCGTGCCGCAGGGCGAGAATCCCCTCGGCACATTTCATCTCCACACGCGTGCGCGCGAACTCGAGCCCCTTCGGGCCGAAGCGTCGCTGCGCCCAGCCGATCACCGGCCGCGCCCAGTCCGGGGCCCCACGCACCGGGAGCCCGCCTGCGGCGCGCTCGCTCAGCGTCACAAAGGTCTTCACGGCCCTCGTGCGATTCCCCCGTGAGCCCGGCGGTGCGAGCGTCATCTCGTCGCGAATCAGGTCGAGCATCGCCTCGCCACGCGCGGTCCGGACCAGCAGCCACTGGTCACCCTCACCGCCCATATAGCCGACGGTGAGATCGCTCAGGCTGTTCGTGTAGTCGAAGCACGAGCGGCAGGTCGCGGGGAAGAAATCCCGCGGCAGGTCGCGGATCGGAAGCTGCAGAAAGGGGATGAAGCGATGCGTCCCATCGCGGAAGCGCAGCTCCACGCGGAAATCCGCCAGGAACTCGAGATACGTCACCTCGTCCGGCGTGTCGGTGAGGAGCCCGAGGAACTGGTGGAAACGCTCCGTCGTCGTGTTATCGCTGCACGGCGTCCCGATCACGTACAACGCCTCGAGTCCGAGTTCCGCCTCGAGCGCGCGCAGCGCGTGCACCTGGCAGGCCACGCCGATCACCGCGAGGCGGCGGTATCCGCGCGCCACGCACTCGTCGAGGAGCGCGAGCAGCGGGCTGTAGCCCATCTTCATCCCGCGGCACGCCGCCATCCCTTCCGGCGTGGTGACGATGACCGGTCGCGGCCGCCACCGGTCATCAGGGTCACTGGCCGTGGCGAGGACGGCATCCACGGCGCCGGTCTCGAGCAACCGCTCGCCCAGCCGCGTGGTGATCCCGGTCCACTGGGCGCCGGCCCGCGGCCGGTCGAGGCGCGCCCGGTACATCGCGCGATGCACGCCGAAAAACGCCTCATCGCCACGCGTGAGGTCGCGCGGTCGTCCGTGCACCTGTCGCTCCAGCACGTCGTAGCGCGGATGGATGAACTGGCACGCCTTCCCACACTGATGCGCCCACGACGATCGCGAGACCCCGCAGTCGGTGCAGAGGTCGCGATGCGGCGCGGGCGCGAGCGCCGGCGTCTCCGCGAGGAGCGGGAGAGCGGCGACCGCCATCAGCGCATCGCCCCCAGGATCGCATCCCCGGCGTCGGTGCGGCGCAGGATCCCGGCGCGCACCGACGGCGTGCTCGCCATCGCCATCGCAGCCGCGACCACGAAGAGGATCGCCTCGGCGGCGAACACCACCGTGTAGCCGCGGGACGCATCGCCGAACCAGGCGATGGTGAGGTCGCTCGCGACACCGCCCCCGAGGGAGCCGGCCGCATACGCGATCGCCTGCGCGGCCCCGTACACCCCGAGGCGGATCCCCGTGCCGCGTGTCCCGTCGGCGGCGGTCATCGCCATCATCGCGCCGATCGCCCCGACGGCGAACACGCCGTTCGCGACGCCGAGGGCGAAGATGATCGCCGAGAGCGCCGCCGGGCCGCCCAACGCGGGGGACTGCGCGAGAGCGACGAGGGTGAGCGCCGAGGCGAGGCAGCCGCCGACGGCCCAGTGCCGCAGCGACCCGAATCGTGCACTCAGCAACGCGGCCCCGAGCATCCCGAGCATCACGCCGCCGTGCTGCGTGCCGCCCAACTTGGTGCTCTCCCCTGGTGTCATCCCGAAGACGCGGCCGGCGAACGGCTCGAGGATGAGGTCCTGGGCGGAGTAGGCGAGCATCGCGGCGAAGACGAAGAGCGCGAAGCGGCGCGTCGCCCGGTCGGCGAGCGCGTCGCGGAGCACCGCACTGAAGCCGGCGTTCGAGACGGCCGCGCCGGTCCCCGCCGGTGCCCGACGGATGTGCCACGAGCCCCAGGTGGCGATGGCTGCGAGCACGACGGCGATCGCACAGACCGCGCCGATGACCGACAGCAGGCGGCGGAACGAGAAGGGGTCGAGGAGCTGTCCCGAGACACCGGCGGTGACGGCGATCCCGAGAATCATCATGATCCAGAGCATCGCGGCCGCCCCGCCGAGTTTCTGCGGCGGCATCTCCTCGGCCACGTGCGCCAGGAGTGCCGTTCCCGCCGCGCTCATCCCGATGCCGATGAGCGCGTAGCCGAGGAAGGCGACGCCGAGCCCCGGAAGGGTGCGGGTCGCCGCGAGCGCGACGCCGAGCGCGGCGAGGAACCCGCCGACGGCGAAGGTCGCCACCCCGCCGAGGATCCAGGGGGCGCGATGTCCGCTCCGATCGGAGTCGAAGCCGAAGCGTGCCCGCGACATCTGAATCACGAAGTGCAGCGCCACGAGGACGCTCGGCACCGTCGCCGGCAGGGCGAGCTCGACGATCATCACGCGGTTGAGCGTCGAGGTCATCACGGCGGCGACCGCGCCGATGGCGATCTGCGCGAGGCCGAGCCGTGCGACATCACGCCAGCCGAAGGGACGTCGTGGCGTCGTCATGCGAGGCTCCGGAGGGCGACCGCGGCGACCATCATCCCCGACACGTAGAACGGGACACCGACGGCGGAGAGGAAGAGCGCGCGCTCGCGCGGGGCGCGGAGGAAGCGGGCCATCAGGCCGATCTGCACGACGACGAGCGCGGTGACGCCGATGGCGGCACCGGCCGCCCCCCACGAGCGGAGGAGCCCGACGACGACGGCCTGGGGCAGCAGCATCACGGAGCAGAGCACCCACGCCGCACGCGTCGGCCCGAGAGACGCCGGCAGCGAGCGGATGCCCATCCGGCGGTCCCCGTCGATCGCTTTGAAGTCGTTCAGCGTGAGGATGCCGTGCGCCCCGACGGAGTAGAGTGCGGCGATCGCGAGCACGCGGGGTCCGGGGATCGCGCCGTCGAGCAGGATCACGGCACCCGTGACCCAGGCGAGTCCTTCATAGGTCAGGCCGACGGCGGCGTTCCCGATCCACCCGTTCTGCTTGAGACGGAAGGGCGGCGCGGAGTAGGCCCACGCGAAGGCAAGGGCAATCGCCACGGCAACCAGTCCACTCGCTCCGAGCGGGATCGCCGCGGTGAGCGAGAGCAGCGTCCAAGCGATCGCGATGCGCAGCCCCCAGGTGCCGGGCATTCGGCCCGAGGGAATCGGGCGCTGTGGTTCGTTGATCGCGTCGACGTGTCGATCGAACCAGTCGTTCGCGGCCTGACTCGTCGCGCAGACGAGCGGGCCCGTGATCAGCACACCGAGGGCGACGGTGCCGAGTCGGTCGCGGACGGGGACCCCGGTCGAGACGACACCGCAGGTGAAGGCCCACATCGGCGGGAACCAGGTGACCGGCTTGAGCAACTCGACGATCGCCGAGGCACTCGGAGCGGTCCGCACGGCACCTTGAGGGGTGCTGACGCCAGAAAGTGTCGTCATACCCTGACACTCGGGGCGGACGGACCGCGGCGGAGGGGGGCGCGCCTCATCGGATCAGACGGCTTCGGCGGTGTCGGAGTCGGCGCCCGACAACCCGTGTCGGCGCAGCTTCACGTACAGCGTCTGCCGCGAGAGGCCGAGGACCTCGGCGGCGGTCGTCCGGTTGTCGCCGGTCAGTTCGAGCGCGGCTTCGATGAAGTGCCGCTCGACGAGATCGGTCGTGTCCTTCACGAGCGTCGGGAGCGAGACGCGTCCCACGAGCGCCGTGAGATCCTCGACGGCCTTCGTGAGGTCGCGCGCACCGTGCGGGACGGTGGCGACGCGTCGGCCGACATCACGCATGATGAAGCCGATACCCGGGCCATCGGGGCTCGTGAGGGTCACGGCGGAGAGTTCGATCTCCGAGCTGAGGCCGAGTTCGCCGCGCACGCTGCTCGCGGCCACGCGGACCACGCCGTGCTTCTTCAGCGTGGAGAGGAAGACCTGAAGGTCGGCGCCAGGCCGGCCCACCCAGTTGCCGAGCGAGCGCGCCTTCACCTGCTCTTCGCTTGCGAGCTGCGCGAGGTCGAGGAACGCACGGTTGGCGTAGACAATCTCCCCTTCGGCGTCGGTGATGACGCACGCATCGGGGGCTGCCTGCACGAGCGCGAGCACCTGTTCGCGCGTAGCGCTCGCCCCCGCCGGCGCGGCGAAGCGCGAGAGGCGGACGAGGAGGAGCGTGAGGTTCTCCTGGCGGAAGCAGGAGGCGGAGGCGAGCGACTCGCCCCGGTCGTCGGCGAGCGTGATGCGCACGTCGCCGGCGTGGCCGGTCGTGCGCGCCGCGGCGAGGAGATCCTCCATCGCGCGCGCGGAGCCCGCGGCAATCCCGAGCGGGAAGGCGCGCCCGATGAGCTTCTCGGCCGGCAGATCGAAGAGGCGCGACGCCGCGTTCGAGGCGTCGACGACCTTCATCGTGTCCGCATCGACGACGACGATCGCATCGGTCGAGAGCTGGAAGAGCAGGCGATAGCGCGTCTCGACGTGCCGCAGCTTCCAATAGTCGCGCTCCATCGCCTGCTGCGTGTCGACGAGGCGCTGCTGGAGCGTGGAGATCGCGCGGAGGTCGCGCCCAACGGCGACGACCGATCCATCCTCGGCGCGCACCGCGTTGTAGGCGACCGGAATGTCCGCTCCGGCACGCGAGGGGTGGTTCACCTGCCGTCGCCGCGTCGTCCCCGACGTAGTCGCCTCACGGAGCATCTGCTCGATCTTCCCACGGGATTCCGACGTCACCGTGTCCACCCACGGGGTCCCGATCCAGCCTTCGGCGCCGTCGACCGGTGCCTCGGTTCCGCTGAACTCCACGTGACGGATGATGCCGCCGCGATCCACCACCAGCGCCACCTCGCTGGTGGCGGTGATCAGCTTCGCTGCCCAGTCCGGTGCGAGACCGGAGAGGGGAGCGCGCGAGGCGTCGGAGGCGGAATGGCCGGGATTCATGAAGTGCCCTGTGGGCGAGAGGATGGCGTCAACCGAGCCTCAGCTCGGTGACACCACGGAGGCGTCTGGCTTCCGCGACCGCGGAGACCGCATCGGTCGCGAATCCATCCGCCCCGAGCTGTTGGACCAGGGAGGGATCATCACCGAACAGATGGCCACCGACGAGCACGCGAATGTCTGACCTGCGAGACACCTGACGTGCCCGACGGATGTCCTGACGGAGTCCCGAGACGTACTGAGAGCACGAAATCGAGACGCCGAGGCAATCATAATCGGATTTCCTAACCATGTCCAACAATAAATCTGAACTGTAGATGGTCATGAGATGGACATCCCACCCATCCCGAATAAAGTGTTCGGCAATAATCAATGTACCGAGGGTGTGTTGCTCTCCGGGGGCGCAGGTGAGGAGCATCCGGCCCATCGAACCGAAGAGGGCGCGGTCGGTGAGGAAGAGCGGACTGATGGCCCGGACCAAGCGTTGGATGTGCCCGGAAGCGATCGTCACTTCATAGAAGGAGCAGTCGTCCCGCTCCCACCGCTCGCCGAGGATCCGGGCGGCGGGTGCGAACACCTGTTCGAGAATCGTGGCGGGGGGCATCCCGTCCCGCAGGAGGGAGCGCACGAACGCGCCCGGCGCCGCCTCATCCGCCGACAGGATGGTGTCGGCGAAGTCGGTGACGACCTGCGAGGTCGCCGGGAATTCTTCCCGGGCGAGACCAGAAGAGGACATGCGAACCCACCACCAGGTTTGGGGGGCGTACCCCGGCTCCTACCATCCCAAGGTGGGACCGCGGTGTCTGGCTGTCAAGACACTTTGACGTAAACTTCTATTGACATGGCGTCGGATGGCTCCCAATATCACGGAGTGTCAGTCCAAGAACCGTCAACATCTCTTTACACCCCGGAGCAGCGGGCCCGCCGGGACGCGACGCGATGGACCCTCGTCCAGGGAATCCTCGCACCGCTCCAGTTCGCGGTCTGCCTCGTCTCCGCTGCGCTCGTCATCCGATATCTCCGGACAGGAGACGGACTCGCCGTCGCCAATCTCTCCGTCCTCATCAAGACGGGCGCGCTCCTCCTCATCATGGTCACCGGCTCAATCTGGGAGAAGGTCGTCTTCGATGAATGGCTGTTCGCCAAGCCCT
>JACCDJ010077073.1_pt1 | contig 19766 bp, 19 predicted proteins | sample 7444481 | NCBI WGS metagenome assembly JACCDJ01 (sample SAMN15323435, study PRJNA562643) | freshwater metagenome | isolation source: river surface water | place: USA:Blue River Watershed | collected 2017-08-15 | reverse complement strand
GGTTGAGAACCTGACCCGCGACGTAGCCCGCGAAGCCTATCCTTTCCCCGACCATTGCCCCGAATGCCACAGCGAGGCCGTGGCCGAGGAGGGTGAGGTTGACGTGCGCTGCACCGGTGGGCTGATCTGCCCGGCCCAGCGGGTCGAGCGGCTCAAGCACTTCGTCAGCCGCGGCGCGCTGGATATCGAGGGGCTCGGCGAAAAGACGATCATCGAATTCTTCGGGCTCGGCTGGCTGGAAAGCCCGGCCGACATCTTCCGTCTGCGCCAGCGGCGCAGCGAGATCGTCGGGCGCGAGGGCTGGCAGGACAAGTCTGTGGACAACCTGTTGGCAGCGATCGAGGCCAAACGCGCACCCGATGCGGCGCGGCTGCTGTTCGGGCTGGGTATTCGCCATGTCGGGGTGGTGACGGCGCGTGACCTGCTCAAGCGATTTACCACACTGGAGGCCCTGCGGACGATCGCGGAGGCCGCGCATGGCGGCGATGCCGAGGCACTGGCCGAGCTGACCGGGATCGACGGGATCGGCCCGGCGGTGGCCGAGGCCCTGGGCGACTTCTTTCACGAGCCGCACAATGTTGCGGTGTGGGATGACCTGCTGCGCGAGGTTTCGCCGCCGCCCTACATTGTCGAAACCAAGGACAGCGAAGTGGCGGGGAAGACGGTGGTCTTCACCGGCAGCCTCGAGACGATGAGCCGCGACGAGGCCAAGGCCCAGGCCGAACGGCTGGGGGCCAAGGCCGCTGGCTCGGTCTCCGCGAAAACCGACCTAGTGGTGGCCGGGCCGGGTGCCGGGTCAAAGCTGAAGAAGGCGCAGGAGCTTGGCATTCCGGTGATCGACGAGGCGGCCTGGGCAGAGATTGTCCGCGCTGCTGGGTAAGGTTCCGCAACCTGGCTAACTTGCTGTTAACGACCTCCTGCTAAGCAAGTCCGGTGCTTGTCAGCCCGGGGCTAAACAGGAAGGTGGCGAATGTTTCGGTTGAAGAACCTGCTGCGCGATGGGCGAGGGGCTGCCGCGATGGAGCTCGGCCTGATCCTGGCGCTGATCGTGATTGCCATTTTCGGGGCGATCAACGGCCTTGGGAACGAGACGACCAATTCCTTCAACTCGACCGCGAACAAGGTGCTTCAAGCAATCAACTGAACGGCCGGTCAGGAATGTTCCTGCGCCTCGGCGATCGGGGCCTTGGTCCGGCGTAGCGCGACAATCAGCACACCGGTCAGCGCGATGGCTGACCCGACTATCATCTGCATATCCAGCTGGTCATGGGTGATCGCCACGCCCAGCCCGATCGTTGCCAAGGGCGTGATCAGGGTCAGCGGGGCAATCAAGTTCGCCTCATACCGTGCGATCAGCGTGTAATAGAGCGTGTGCGCGCCGACCGAGACGACCAGCGCAGAAAAGACCAGGGCCGCCGCGAACGGCCAACCCGCGGCCGCCACCTGCGACCAATCCGGCGTTTCCAGGGCCAGGCTTAGCGGTGCGAGCAGCAAGGCGCTGGTCATCCCGACCCAGGCCTGAAAGCGCAGCGGTGCGATATCGCCCATCTGCTTCATCAGCACGGCGCCCAGCGAGCCGCTGGCAGCCCCGGCCAGCACCAGCAGCAGACCCGCTGAAATCTCCAGCCCAGGTTTCCAGACCACCACCAGAACGCCGCTGAGCGTCAGGCTGATGCCCAGCGCGCGGCGCCAATGGATCCGTTCCCCCAGGATCAGGATCGAAAGCAGGGTGGTGATCGGTACACCGGCCTGACTGACAACCGCTGCGGCGGACGGCGAAACCGTCTGCAAGGCGACGAACAGTAAGGCGAAACTGCCCCCGCCCATCAGCAGGCCGACCGCCACTATGCGCCACAGCGGCCGTGGCATCGGCCGCAGCCAGGGCAGGGTAACGGCGGCGACAATCGCAAAGCGCAGCGCGGCATAGAGCAGCGGCGGTACACCCCAGTCGCTGACCACGATCTTGCTGACGACATTGTTGGCTGCCCAGATCAGGCAGATGCCAACCAGCAGGATGAAGTCGCGCAGGTTCACGCCATTACCACCGCTGCGACCATTCGGGCAGCACGCCCGGGCGCGAGGCACGAACCGCTGCGGCATCGCGCTTGCGCAGCCAGAGGATCGACCAGTCACCCTGGACCAGCCGCGCGGCGAGGCGCAGGCCTGCGCGGCGGGCGGCGCGGCGCACGGCGGCTTCCTGGGTTTCAAGCAGGCCCGCCAGGACCAGATGGCCACCCGGGATCAGGTGTCGGGCAAAGTCCGGCGCCAGGCCAATCAGCGGGCCAGCCAGGATATTGGCGACAATCAGGTCATAGGGGCCGCGCACCTGCAGCAGGGGATGGTCCATCCCATCGGCCACCATCATGGTCAGCGCGCCCGCCCCGGCGCCCATCGCGATCCGGTTGCTCCGCGCGTTGTCCACCACCACCGGCACGCAGACGGCGTCGATGTCGCTCGCCGTCGCCAGGGCCCGCGGCCACAGCTCCAGCGCGGCAAAGGCCAGCAGCCCGGTGCCGGTGCCGATATCGGCAAGATTCCGTACGACCACGCCTTGCCGCTTCATGTGGGTCAGCATGGTCAGACAACCGGCCGTGGTGGCGTGCTGGCCCGTGCCGAAGGCCTGGCTGGCCGGAATGCAGAAATCGCGCACGCCGGGCTGGTTCAGCGGCGGATGCTCGGGCGTGTGGACATGGAACGCGCCGGCCCGGATCGGCTCGAGCCCGCTCTGGCTGACGGTCAGCCAGTCAACCTCGGGCAATTGTTCAATCACCAGCTGCGGCGCGGGATCCGCAAACAGGGCAAGGATCGCAGCCTTGTCCGCCTTGCTTGGCTTGCGGGATAGCCAGGCTTCAAGCTGCCATTCGTCCGGCTTGTCCTCGGCAATCTCGCTGCCGGAGATGACAATTTCCGGATCCCAGTCCCAGGCATCCTCATGCGCCAGCAAGGCCGCCTCGATTACCGGGCGCGGGGCAAAGGCGGTGATTTTCCAGCTGGTCATTTGGAGGCTTCCGATTCGCGCGCCAGTCGTTCGGCAAAGCGCTGCTCGGCGGCGGCGGCATAAGCGGTGCAGGCGTTAGGGTTGACCAGGGGCCGGGTGCCGGAAAGCCGCGCAAAAAGGTCGCTGGCCGAGGGGTGCGGGGTGATCATGATCTCGCAAGGCAGGGCTGCGATAACCGCCAACCCCTGGGCGATATCTTTCATCCGCTGTGGGTTGTCGGTGAAGCGATAGCCGTCCGCCGAGATTGTCGACGTACTGTCAGCATAGGTGATGGTGCGGCATTCGGTGCCTTGGCATTGCCGCCAGGTCCAGCTGGTCGAACCGGGTGAGTGCGCCGGGTTGGCCCAGGCGGTGAAGCTTACGCCACCCGCAACCAAAGCCGAACCGTGCGGCTGGCTCTTCGCCACCTTGATCCGATCCATCGGTTCCTTGAGCAACAGCGGCGCCTGCGGATCGGCTGGGTCGGGCTTGCCGCTGCGCAGCATGGCGGCCTGGTTCGGACCGGCGATGACCTTGGCCCCGGTACGGCGCTGGAGTTCGGCGACCGCGCCAGCGTGGTCGAAATGTTCGTGGCTGACCAGAATCCAGCGGATCGACTTCTCCGAAAAGCCAAGCTTGCGGACATTGTCGATCACCAGATCGGCCGCCTTGGGGATGCCGCCATCAAGCAGCACCAACCCGTCCGGGGTCTGGACCAGCAGCGTGGTGATCCCGCAGGTGCCGACATACCATGTGTTGCCGAAGACGTGGGCTGGCGGGGCCGGATCGCCCCAGCCATCACGACCGGCACAGGCCGAAACCATATCGCGTTCGGTCTGAGGACGAGGAAGGTGCATCTGCGAGGATGCGGGAGCCGCAAGCGTGGCGGCGGCGATCGCTGCGAAGAGGCGCTTAGCGAACAAAGCTTGCTCCATTGGCGTCGAGTACGGCGCCAGTCATGCTTTCGGGGGCGTCGAGCGCGCAGAACACGGCCATCGTGGCAATCTCTTCCGGTTCGGCCACTCGGCCCAGCGGGATATCGGCCAGCAGGCCCGGGCCGCCGCGGCTGGCGAGGTAATCATCGGCCATGGCCGTGTCAGTGAAGCCCGGGCAGATCGCATAGCTCATGATGCCCTTGGCCGGGTAATGGCGGGCAATCGTCTTGTGCAGGCCGATCATCCCCGCCTTGGCCGCGGCATAGTGCCAGTGATCGGGCGAATCGCCGCGATAGGCGGCGCGGCTGGCGATGTGGACGATCCGGCCCGGCCGCGCTCCGTCCAGCCAGTGCTTCACCGCAAAGCGTGACAGTTCGGCAGCCGCGGTTAGGTTGATCCGCAGGGTATCTTCCCAGTTATCAAGCCAGGCGATGTCCGACAGGCCCAGTGGGTTGGCTTGGAACAGCCCTGCATTGTTGACCAGAATGTCGATCCGCCCGCCGCTGCGTTCCAGCGCGGATTCCCAGATCTTTGCGGCGGCGGTCGGGTCGGCCAGATCGGCCCCGATCGTATCGGCATCGTGCGCCTTGCTGGCATGGCCGATGACCTTGACGCCGCGCGCGGCAAGGGCGGTCTTGATGGCGGCGCCGATCCCGCGCGAGGATCCGGTTACAAGGGCGGTAAGCTGGGTCATGGGGCACGCTCTAGGACTTTGGTGCATGTGCGCCAAGCCACCGCTTGCACGCCACCGCGTTTTGATTAAGGGGATGGCGCGAAGGTGGCGCGTGCCACCGCAAAAGAAGATAGGGGAACGCACGCATGGCCGGAGCCAGCAACCGTCCGATTTCGCCGCACCTGCAAATCTGGAAGTGGGGGCCGGCGATGCTGGTCTCAATCCTGCATCGCGTTTCGGGCGATGGTCTTTCGATCGTCGGCGTGGCCGTGCTGCTGTGGTGGCTGGGTGCGCTGGCTGGCGGTGATGCCAGCTATCAGGCCTTCACCCACCACATGGGCGCTTGGTACGGTCAGATCGTGCTGATCGGCCTGACCTGGGCCTTCTTCAACCACACCGCTTCGGGCATCCGCCACCTTGTGCTGGATATCGGTGCGGGGTTTGAACTGAAAAGCAACCAGCTGTGGTCGGTCCTGACCCCGCTGATCGCCCTGGCGCTGACCGGCGCCACCTGGGCCTATGTGCTGCTGCGCTGAGGGGACGGACAATGGGTAACGGAACCAATATCGGCCGCGTCCGCGCACTGGGTTCATCGCATTCGGGCACCAAGCACTGGCTGGCTATGCGCCTTACGTCGATCGCGCTGCTGGTGCTCGGCTTCTGGCTGGTCTTTGCGCTGATCGGTCTGCCGGATCTGACTTTCAAGACGGTCAAGGCCTGGGCTGCCCAGCCGCTCAGCGCCACCGGCCTGGTCCTGCTGGTCATCTCCAGCATGTGGCATTCGCAGATGGGCTTGCAGGAACTGATCGAGGATTATGTCCACGAACACGCCAACAAGTACGCCTGCCTGACCCTGCTTAACCTTGTTGCCTTCGCCGGGGGTGCCTTTGGCGTCTTCGCGATTGTCCGTATCGCTCTGGGAGCTGCTGCATGACCGCCGCCTACAAGATCATCGACCACACCTATGACACGGTGGTCGTCGGCGCGGGCGGTTCGGGCCTGCGCGCCACGATGGGCAGCGCCGAAGCCGGCCTGCGCACCGCCTGCATCACCAAGGTCTTCCCGACCCGCAGCCACACCGTGGCCGCGCAGGGCGGGATTGCCGCATCGCTGTGCAACAACACGCCCGACCACTGGACGTGGCACATGTACGATACCGTTAAGGGATCGGACTGGCTGGGTGACCAGGACGCGATCGAATACATGGTCCGCGAAGCGCCGCAGGCCGTTTACGAGCTGGAACACGCCGGCGTGCCCTTCAGCCGCAACCCCGACGGCACGATCTATCAGCGCCCGTTCGGCGGCCACATGCAGAACATGGGCGAAGGCCCGCCGGTGCAGCGCACCTGCGCCGCGGCTGACCGCACCGGTCACGCCATGCTGCACGCGCTCTATCAGCAGAGCCTGAAGTACAATTCGGACTTCTTCATCGAATACTTCGCGATCGACCTGATCATGGAGAACGGTGAATGCCGCGGCGTGATCGCGCTGTGCATGGATGATGGCTCGATCCACCGGTTCCGTTCGAAGGCCGTGGTCCTGGCGACCGGCGGCTATGGCCGCAGCTATTACACGGCCACTTCGGCCCATACCTGCACCGGTGACGGTGGCGGCATGGTGCTGCGCGCCGGCCTGCCGCTGCAGGATATGGAATTCGTGCAGTTCCACCCGACCGGCATCTATGGCGCGGGCGTGCTGATCACCGAAGGCGCGCGCGGTGAGGGTGGTTACCTGACCAACTCCGAAGGCGAACGCTTCATGGAGCGTTACGCCCCTTCGGCGAAGGATCTGGCATCGCGTGACGTGGTCTCGCGCTCAATGGCGCTTGAAATCCGCGAAGGCCGCGGTGTCGGCCCGAACAAGGATCACATCTACCTGCACCTCGATCACATCGATCCCAAGGTGCTGGCCGAACGCCTGCCGGGCATCACCGAAAGCGGCAAGATTTTTGCCGGTGTCGACCTGACCCGCCAGCCGCTGCCGGTGGTTCCGACCGTGCACTATAACATGGGCGGCATCCCCTGTGACTATCACGGCCGGGTGATGACCATCGGCCCCGATGGCAATCCGGAAACCCCGGTACAGGGCCTGTTCGCGGTGGGTGAAGCGGCCTGCGTTTCAGTCCACGGCGCGAACCGCCTGGGCTCGAACTCGCTGATTGACCTGGTGGTGTTTGGCCGTGCAACCGGCCACTACCTGAAGGAAAACATCAAGCCGGGCACGGCCCATGCCGAACTGCCCAAGGACAGCGCCGACCTGGCCCTGTCGCGGCTTGATCACTTCCGCCACGCCAATGGCGGCTCGCCGACCGCCGAAATCCGCACCGAAATGCAGCGGACCATGTCGACCCATGCAGCCGTGTTCCGCAACGACGAGCTGATGGCCGAGGGCAAGGAAAAGCTGGCCAAGACCTATGCGCGGATGCAGGATATCAAGGTCCACGATCGCTCGTTGATCTGGAACTCGGACCTGGTTGAAACGCTTGAGCTCGACAACCTGATCAGCCAGGCTGCCGTTACCCTGCACAGCGCGCACAACCGCAAGGAAAGCCGCGGTGCCCATGCGCACGAGGACTTCCCCGAGCGTGACGACAAGAAGTGGATGAAGCACACCGCAGCCTGGTTCGAAGGCTGGGGCGGCAAGGGCGGAGCGGTCAAGATCGACTACCGCCCGGTCCACGAATACACGCTGACCGACGACGTTGAGTACATCAAGCCGAAGAAGCGGGTGTACTAAGCCGGATTGAGGCCATCAGACCGGGTGAATTCGCCCAGGTCCGATGGCCTCGAAGTAGCGCGCGATGCTGGCGATCGTCTTGTCGCTCAGCACGATAAAGGCGCGGCGGCGGTCGGTACTGTCACCCTCGCGGTTGACCAGACCGGCCTCTTCCATCTGCGTGATCCAGCGCAGTGCCGTGGTGGGCGGCACGCCCGAAGCCAGGCACAGCGAGGTTACGGAAATTCTGGAGTGCTCCGCCGCTGCGGCCGTCAGGTCCAGCAGCATGTCCCAGGCCGGGTCGGCAAACAGATCCCCGGGAAAAAAGCGCGAACGCAGGCGGCGTTGCCGGATAATCCGCCGCACCAGCCGCGGATCTGGCAGCGGAGGCCGGCCTGCTGACTTGCTGATGGCCTGGCCAGGGCTTGCCATGCGATTGCGCAGCGTTGGGCTGAGACCAGACACTCCCGCATCCTGGCGGTCTTCGGCATCCAGCTTCACCAAAATGTCCCACAGCGATTCCGATAAGGCTTCCAGATTGTTTACAAAATCCGCCGAATACGCGTTCACCGCTCGCCCCCGAACGTAGTTGAATGATCCAACTGGTTGCCGCCGGCCAAGACCAAGGCTAACCTTCCGGTCTCCGCCAATAGGTTGGAAATCTAAGCGAAGGGCAAGGAGGTCGAGTTAATTTCGTCCTAGCATGCCAGAAGTTTGATGATCGTTTCGGCCTGTAGTCCGCTGTTGGCCCAGCCATCTTCAGTTGCTGATTGAGGAGCCTGATAATGACCAAATCTATCCCCGCGCGCCGGTTTCCAGCGCGTGCATTGTTCCCCGGTTTTGCGCTTGCCCTCTCGCTGGCAGCATCGGCGGGCTCTGCTGCTGTTCAGGAACCCGCAGCCGCGGCTGCGCCTGCTGCGCCGACCGCCCCACAGGTTCATCGTGAACACCGGATCCTCATCATCGAAAAAGATGGCGCGGCCAAAGGTGACGAGACTGCCCTGAAAACCCGCGTGATCGAAAAGGATGGCAAGACGATTGTCATCAAGACCAACAAGGCAGTGACCGACGCGGAAATTGAAGAAAAGGTCGCCAAGGCGCTGGCTGCCATGCCCGATGCACCGACGGAACCGGCTGCATCCGGCAAGGGCGAGCGCCGGGTGATCGTAAAGCGGATCCAGGGCGAAGGTGCACCAGAGGAAATGGCCTGGAGCCATGCGGACCATGCCGAGAGCCGGGTCACCTGCACCGAGGGCGCGAAGACTGCGAACTTCGAATCCGAGGCAACGGATGCCGATGGCACCAAGCGCAAAGCCGTGATGCGTTTCTGCCTTGCTCAGTCTGGCACCGGTGGGGCCAAGGCGGGCGAAGGCCTGAAGGCCGCGCGCGAACGGATCAGCAAGGATCCCGGTCTATCGCCCGCGATCCGCGATGATATCCTGAAGCAGCTCGACGCTGAAATCGAACGGCTGTCCAAGCAGGGCTGAGATCAACGCCAGCGCAGGCGATCGGGCGTCAGCTGCTCCACGCTGGTGACGCCCATCAACTTCATGCCGCGCTCGATCTCATCCTTGAGCAGCATGATCGCCCGCTCGACGCCTTCCTGGCCGGCAGCGGCGAGGGCATAGAGGTAAAGCCGCCCGCCGGAGGCCGCAGTCGCCCCGGCGCAGAGGCTCTTCAGCACGTGGGTGCCGCGCCGCACGCCGCCGTCGCAAATGATTTCGATTTCTCCGCCCACGGCGTCGACGATTTCGCGCAACTGGTCGAACGGTGCGCGGCTGCCATCAAGCTGGCGGCCGCCATGGTTGGAGATCATGATCGCATCGGCGCCAATCTCCACCGCGCGGCGGGCATCGGCGGCGCTCATCACGCCCTTCAGGCAGAATGTGCCGCCCCACTGCGCGCGGATATCGGCGGCGGTGTTCCAGTCCATCGACTGGTCCAGCATGGTATTGAAGTATCCGGCGATCGAGACAGCTTCGCCGGTGCCTTCGTTTACGTGGGTATCGAGATTGGGCAGGCTGAACTTTTCGCGCAGCAGATAGTCCAGCCCCCAACGCGGCTTCATGGCATAGCCGAGCAGGTTGCGGGCCGTGAATTTCGGCGGCGAGGTGAAGCCGGAGCGGGCGCAGCGTTCCCGCTTGCCGGAAACGATCGTGTCGACAGTCAGGGCGATGCAATCGAACCTGGCCGCCTGGCAGCGCTCGATCATTGAACGGTTGAGCCCCTTGTCCTTGTGGACGTAGAGCTGGAACAACTTGGGCCCTTGGGTCAGCGCGGCGGTTTCCTCGATGCTGACGGTCGCCAGGCTGGAAATGCCGAACCACAGCCCGAACTTTTCCGCCGCTCGGGCGACGGCGCGTTCGCCCTGCCAATGGAACACGCGTTGCAGCGCGGTGGGGGAGAGCATCAAAGGCAGGGCGCTCTTGCGGCCCATCAGCGTGATCGACGTGTCGATCTCTGCCACCCCGGCCAGAACATCCGGCACCAGGTCGACCTGGTCAAAGGCGCTGGTGTTGCGAGCCTTGGTCACCTCGTCATCGGCGGCGCCATCGATGTAATCGAACACGGGCCAGGGCAGGCGGCGGCGGGCAAGTTCGCGAAAATCGGCGATGTTGTGGCAATCGGTCAGGCGCATGGCCATGAGCTAGCGCAGGCCTGCTACCCGGGAAAGCTACTTCTTGATCGGTCACTCGGCGGCTTAGACCGCTTATCAGCGGCGTGTTGCCACTGGACAGGCGCGCGCCCTGTCCGCAATGAACTGTCCTTCAACAGGCATTTGGAGTCGAGCATGTTTCTAAAGGGCAAGCGCGCGCTGGTTACGGGTTCCACCTCTGGCATTGGCCTGGCGATTGCCCGGGCGATGCATGCCGAAGGGGCGGAAGTGATCCTTTCGGGCTTCGGGTCGGACGAAGAGATCGCAGCATTGTGCCAGGAACTGGACGCCCGCCATGTTCCGGCTGACCTGATGAGCGCCGCTGGGGTTGAAGCACTGTTCGCTGGTGCGGGCGAGGTGGATATCCTCGTCAACAATGCCGGAATGCAGCACGTGGCCCCGGTCGACGAGTTCCCGGTTGAAAAGTGGGACCAGATCGTTGCCCTGAACCTCTCTGCGGTATTCCACGCCTGCCGCCTTGCCGTGCCGGGGATGAAGGCACGGGGTTGGGGCCGCATCATCTCGACTGCTTCTGCGCACAGTCTGGTCGCATCGCCGTTCAAGGCGCCCTATGTGGCGACCAAGCATGCGGTTGCTGGCTTCACGAAGTCGCTGGCACTCGAACTCGCAACGAGCGGCGTCACCGCCAACTGCATCAGCCCTGGCTATGTCTGGACCGCGCTGATCGAGAACCAGATCCCCGACACGATGAAGACCCGGGGCCTAAGCCGCGACGCGGTAATCAACGATGTCCTGTTGGCCAAGCAGCCCACCAAGCGGTTCGTCCAGCCCGAGGAGGTAGCGGCTCTGGCCGTGTTCCTCTGCCGCGCGGAGGCCGGCAACATGACTGGCACCAACATCTCTATGGATGGTGGCTGGACGGCCGAATAGCGAACAACCCGCCATGGAAGTGTAACCTTCCTGCCACCCCTGCGCCTTATCTGTATGGCGGATGTTCAAAGCCGCTTGTCCGTATGTTCACCTGCTGTAGGACGGGGCGATGAAACGTTGCCTGAGAGCGATGAATCGATTGACGGCTGCGGCTTTGGCGGCAGCCGTGCTGTGCTCTCCAGCGGCGGCCCAGCGGCGCGATACAGCGCTTGAGGCAGCTCTGCTGGCCCATGTTACCGAACTGGCCAGCGATGCTTATGATGGCCGCGAGCCGGGAACAGACGGCGAGGCGAAGACGCTTCGTTATATCGGCAGGCAGTGGTTCGATATCGGGCTTGAGTCGGGTACCAATGATCCGCGCAACGCCTGGTTTGCCCCAGTCACGCTGGTGGCGCGTGAGCCCGCATCAAGCCGGGTCGCGTTCAGCCGTCGCGGCCGCCCCCAGTTCTCGCCGCTGGGTTCAACCGAAGTTTTCACCTCGGGCAAGCGCACCCTTTTGAATAGCGCGCCGGTGCTATTCGTCGGCAAGGGCCAGCACGAGGTGGGCCGCGCCGAATTGGCAGGGCGGGTCGCCCTGCTGCTTGAAGCCGGTGATAGCAGCGCACTACGCCAGAACGCCCTGCTTAAGGCCGGAGCCGCGGCCGTGATGACCATCCTGGATGGTGAGCGCACGCTGGACGAGGTGCGCGCACGACGCAGCCGGTCCGGCTATGCCTTGGCCACCGAAGAGCTGGGTGGCGATCTTGATGCCTATATCAGCGCGGAAGGGATAGAACGGGCGCTCGCCGGCGGGCCGCTGGATCTAACGGCATTGCGAGCCCTGGCGGCTCAGCCCGATTTTACTGCCAAGGTTCTGGACCTTGCGGTTACGCTGGAAGCAACCACGCGTGAAACGCGGATCAATACCCACAACGTTATCGGGCGCATCCCCGGTCGCCGACCCGAAACCGGGGCAATCCTGCTGCTGGCCCACTGGGATCATTTTGGCGAATGCGCGTCAGCGCCGGCCGAGGACCTTGTTTGCAACGGTGCAATCGACAACGCCAGCGGCATCGCCGCCTTGACCGAGATTGCACGGCGACTGGCCAAGGGGCCGGCGATGGACCGCGATGTCTATTTCCTGGCTACCACTGCGGAAGAAATCGGCCTGCTTGGCGCCGAAGCCTTTGCCGAAAACCCGCCACTGCCGCTCGACCAGATCGTCGCAGCTTTCAATCTGGACAGCTTTGCCCTGGCGCCACGCGGCACACCGATCGGAATTGTCGGGCGCGGGCTGACCGCGCTTGATGCCGGGATCCTGGCCGTGGCCAAGGCGCAAAAGCGCAAGGTGGTCGATGGCGATGCAGCCAACGCCTATGTCCGCCGCCAGGATGGCTGGGCGCTGCTGGCGCACGATGTCCCCACGGTGATGGTTTCATCAAGCTGGTCTGACATTGCCCGGGTGGAGCGCTTCTTTGACGGCGATTATCACCGGCCGGGCGATCAGGTGAAGCCCGGGCTGGACCTGTCCGGCACGGCTGAAGACGTGGCCTTTCACGTGGCGCTGGTGCGGCACTTTGCCGACCTGAAAAAGGTTCCACCGCGATCTAAATGAGGCACTAGCCCTAATCGGGGAGTGCGTTTACATGGGCCGCCACGAATCTTCCAACCAGACGCAAAGTGGCACCCATGGACATTCCTCTCGGCCTTACCTTCGACGACGTGCTGCTGCGTCCGGCCGAATCCGATATCCTGCCTTCAATGGCGGATACCAGCACGCGGCTGACCGCGCAGATCGGCCTCAATATCCCGGTGATTTCGTCGGCGATGGACACCGTGACCGAGGCGGACATGGCGATTGTCATGGCCCAGCTGGGCGGGATCGGCGTGCTGCACCGTAACCTGACGATCGAGGAACAGGTTGCCGCCGTCCGCGCGGTGAAGCGCTTTGAAAGCGGCATGGTGGTCAATCCGATCACGATCGGCCCCGATGCCACGCTGGGTGAAGCGCGCATGATGATGGAAGCCAACCGCATCTCGGGCATTCCGGTGGTTGAGGCGGGCGGCCGGCTGGTTGGCATCCTGACCAACCGCGATGTGCGCTTTGCCGACAATCCGGCGCAGCCGGTGCGCGAGCTGATGACGCATGAGAACCTGGCGACTGTCCGCGCCGGGGTGAGCCAGGACGATGCCCGCAAGCTGCTGCACCAGCGCCGGATCGAAAAGCTGCTGGTGGTGGATGAGAACTTCCATTGCACCGGCCTGATCACGGTCAAGGACATGGAAAAGGCGATCACCTATCCCGACGCCACCAAGGACGCCACAGGGCGGCTGCGCGTTGCCGCAGCAACCACGGTGGGTGACAAGGGCTTTGAACGCACCGAGGCGCTGCTGGCGGCCGAATGCGACGTGGTGATCATCGACACTGCCCACGGCCACAACCGCGACGTTGCCCGTTCGGTTGAGCGGGTGAAGAAGCTGTCGAATTCGGCGCAGGTTATTGCCGGCAATGTTGCGACCTATGAAGCGACCCGGGCGCTGATCGATGCCGGGGCCGATGCGGTCAAGGTGGGGATCGGGCCGGGCTCGATCTGCACCACCCGCGTGGTAGCTGGCGTGGGCGTGCCGCAGCTGACCGCAATCATGGAGGCCGCGCGCGCCGCAGCCGACAGCAAGACCCCGATCATCGCCGATGGCGGCCTGCGCACCTCGGGTGACGCGGCCAAGGCGCTGGCGGCGGGTGCTTCGACCATCATGGTCGGTTCGATGCTGGCCGGGACCGAGGAAGCGCCGGGCGAGACCTTCCTGTACCAGGGGCGCGCTTATAAGTCGTACCGCGGGATGGGTTCGGTTGGGGCCATGGGCCGCGGCAGTGCGGACCGCTACTTCCAGGGTGATATCAAGGACCAGATGAAGCTGGTGCCCGAAGGGATCGAAGGCCAGGTGCCGTACAAGGGCCATGCCCGTGATGTCGTTCATCAGCTGGTGGGCGGGATCAAGGCGGCGATGGGCTATACCGGCTCAGCCACGATCGAGGACCTGCGCACCCGCGCCAATTTCGTGCGCATCACCAACGCGGGCCTCAAGGAAAGCCACGTCCACGACGTGACGATCACCCGCGAGGCACCGAACTACAAGCTGTGACGCCGCAGGCCCGCGTTCAGGCCGCGATCGAGATTCTCGATCTGGTGATCGCCGCTGTGCGCGCCAATGGTGCCCCGGCGGACCGGATTGTCAGCGACTGGTTCCGCACCCGCCGCTTTGCCGGGAGCAAAGACCGCCGCGCGGTGCGCGAACTGGCCTATGCGGCGATCCGGGCCTGCGGGCCGGTCCCGGTCAGCGGACGGGCGGCGATGTTGCGCCTGGCCCAGCACGATTCCGCCTTGGCCAGTCTGTTCGATGGTTCACGCCATGCTCCTGAACCGATTACACCGAACGAGGCGATCGCGGCAGGCGGGATCGCGCCGGCCTGGCTCGAAAGCGCGTTGGAAGAAAGCGGGATGAGCGGCGCAGACGCGCTGGCCTTGTTGGAGCGCGCGCCGCTCGACCTGCGGATCAATCGGCTGAAAGCGGATCCTGCAACGTTGGAATTGCCGGAACCGGCCGAACGCGGCCTTGCTCCGAGCAGTCTCCGGTTGCCGCATGGGACCCAGGTTGAGACCTGGGATGCCTATACCAGCGGCCAGATCGAGGTGCAGGATGCCGGCTCGCAACTGGTCTGCGCGGCGCTGGCGGCTCAGGCGGGTGAGCTGGTGGTTGACCTTTGCGCTGGAGCAGGGGGCAAGACGCTTGGCCTTGCGGCGGACATGGACAATCGCGGGCGACTGATTGCCTGCGATGTTGATCGCGCCCGCCTGTCGCGGCTGGAACCGCGGGCCCTGCGCGCCGGGGTGACAATCGCAGAAACGCGGCTGCTTGACCCCAATCGAGAGGCGGCAGCGCTGACCGATCTGGTTGCACAGACCGATGCCGTGCTGGTCGATGCCCCCTGTTCGGGTACCGGAACCTGGCGTCGCAACCCTGAAGCGCGCTGGCGGCTGACGCCGGAGCAACTCTCGCGCTATGTTGCCACCCAGTCGCGGTTGCTGGACCTGGCCGCAACGCTGCTGCGACCCGGTGGCCGATTGGGCTTTGTCACCTGTTCGCTGCTCGATGCCGAAGGGGCAAACCAGGCGAGCGCGTTCTTGTCACGCCATCCGGACTGGACGGTTGACGATCTTAAGCTGGCTGCGGGCGAGGCCCGCGGTGCCGGTTGGCGCCTCGCACCGGGCCGTGACGGGACCGATGGGTTTTTCGTCGCCTGCTTCAAAAAGAGGTGATAACAGTCCGGTCGATGTCGAGCTTTTGGGAGCAATTGATGCGCTATACCCCTGCCGCGCTGGCCTTGTCGTTGCTGGCGGCAGTTACGGCCAGTGTCAGCGTGTCAGCGCCGCCCGTGCCGCTTGATCCGCGCGCGGCATTGCTGGTTGCCGATGGGCGCAAGGCGCTTGCCAGCGGTGATACCAATGGCGCGATTGATGCTTATGAGGCAGCGTTGGTGATCCAGCCCGGCCACGTCGCGATCCTGCTCAACCTAGGTGAGGCGAGCCGTAAGCAGGGGATGCAGGGTAAGGCGCTGCGTTATTATCGCGAAGTGCTGGAAAGCGATCCGGGCAACGTCTACGCGATTTCGGGCGAAGGCATGGCCTTGGTGGAAAAAGGCGCGGTAGAACGGGCCCGCCGCAACCTCGTCCGGCTTGAACAGGTCTGCGGAAACGGCTGTGCCCCGGCAAAGGACCTTGCATTGGCGATCCAACAGGGACCAAGCCCGCAGATCGTGACAGCCGAGGCAGTGCAGACCAAGCCGACGGTATCGGCCAACTGACCCGCGTCAGATCAGGTCGCGAAACGCGTCAAGCACGGCGCGGTAGACGCGTTTTTTGAACGGTACGATTACGTCCGGCAGCTGCGCCGGCTCCAGCCACTGCCATTCGCAGAACTCTGCGGGATCGTGGGCGTCGAGGCGGATGTGGTGATCCTCTCCGCTGAACCGGGCCAGCACCCAGTGCTGACGCTGGCCGCGATATTGGCCGCCCCATAGCTTGCCAATCAGATCGTCTGGCAGATCATAGAGCACTTCCTCGCGCGTCTGGGCCAGGATGGTGACGTGTTCTTCCGCCACCCCGGTTTCTTCCCACAGCTCGCGCAGCGCAGCGGTGCGCAGGTCTTCGCCTTCGTCGATCCCGCCCTGCGGCATTTGCCAGTAGACTCCGCCCTCATCCGGCTGGCCGCGCATGTCGATGCGCTTGCCGACAAAGGCAAGCCCATCGGCATTGACGAGCATAACCCCAACACAGGGGCGATAGGGCAGGGCGGCGAGGTCAGTCTTGGGAGGGAGGTCGCTCATCGCCCGGCCCTTAGGCCGAAATGCGCGCCAACATCAACTTCGCCTGCGCCAGAATAGCCAGCAAATCGGCCTGGGCGCTTGGCACGGCCTTGCGCAGGTTGACGAAGCCGTGGATCGAACCCTTCATTTCCATGAAGTGGCACTCCACCCCGGCGGCGGCGAGGGCTGCTGCATAGCGGCGGCCCTGGTCGCGCAGCGGGTCGAGGCTGGCGGTGACGAGGAGGGTCGGCGGCGAGCCGGCCTGTGCACCATGGATCGGATAGGCCATCGGATTTCCTGCTTCCGGGGCATAGCAGCCCATGAACCAGTCCATCGTTTCCTTGGTCAGAAGATAGCCGTCGGCAAATTCGGTCATCGAACCGTCGCTCGATTCGTCGGTGGCGGGATAGATTGGCACCTGCAGGATGACGGGGACTTTGGCCGGATCTTTTGCCAAGGCTTGTGGCACGACGATAGCGAGGTGCCCACCGGCGCTATCGCCCATGGTAATCAGCCCGGTCACTTCGCGGCCCAGCTTCAGCCCGTTTTCCGCGACCCAGCGGGTGGCGGCGATGCAGTCCTCGTCCGATGCCGGGAAGGGATGTTCCGGCGCCAGCGCATAGTGGACGGCCACGACCGGCAGATCGAGTTCTGCAGCAATCGTGGTGCAAAGCGCATGGTGCGATTCCAGATCCCCGATTACGAACCCGCCGCCATGATAGAACATCACCACCGGCCCCGGGCCACGATCGGCGCGCGGATCATAGAGGCGAAGCGGAATGTCCCCGCGCGGACCGGGACAGGTCAGGTCGGTGATCGTTGCCAGTGGAACGGGGTCTGCCTCAACGAGCGCGGCCATTTGCGTATAAGAGGCGCGGGCATCGGCGAGCGGGATTTCGTTCATCTTCGGCCCGGCCATGGCGGCCAGCATGTCCAGCAGCATCTTTACATCGGGGCGGACGTATGGGGTGGCTTCGCTCACGCAGGAATCCTCTCTCTTGACTATTTAACCGACAGGTTAAGTCGCGATTTGCCACTTGACTAGCCGCCTTGGCGCTCCTTTTGTGACCGGAGTTGCCCGGTGCGCAGTTTTTCTTGATTGCCGGGCAGGCGGGGACGGGACTAGGGCGCTCCGCAAGAGACGGGGCGGCGAATCCGCCTGAAGTTTGACGTCGTTCAAGGAAGACGCATGGCAACGCAATTGGCCGATCCCGAAGTTAAGTCCAACGCCGCGCCTGAGGCCGTGGTTGTCCGCTTTGCGGGCGACTCGGGCGATGGCATGCAGCTGACGGGCGGACAGTTTACCCTCTCCAGCGCGCTCGCGGGCAACGACTTCGCGACGTTCCCGGACTTCCCGGCCGAAATCCGCGCGCCGCAGGGCACGCTGTTTGGTGTCTCGGCGTTCCAGATCAATTTCGGCTCAACCAGCATCGATACCGCAGGCGACGCCCCGGACGTGCTGGTGGCGATGAACCCGGCGGCGCTGAAGACCAATGTCGGTGCGCTCAAGCCTGGCGGCCTGATCATCGCTGACACGGGTGAGTTCACCAAGCGCAACCTGGAAAAGGCCAAGTACGAGGTCAATCCGCTTGAGGACGGCAGCCTGGCCAAGTGGCAGGTGCTGGCTTTCGACATTTCGGCGCTGACGCTCGAATCGGTGAAGCCGTTCGGTCTGGGCAACAAGGAAGCCCTGCGCTGCAAGAACATGTGGACGCTGGGCCTGGCGCTGTGGATGTTCGACCGCGATCGCCAGCCGCTGATCGATTGGCTAAACCAGAAGTTCGCCAAAAATCAGGTGCTGGCCGATGCCAACGTCGCCGCGCTTAACGCAGGCCACGCCTATGGCGAAACCGCCGAACTGGGCGGCCATGTCAAGAAGCTGCACCTGGGTCCGGTCCCGACCCCGGCGGGGCTCTATCGCACGATCACCGGGGCCGATGCGGTTGCGCTTGGCCTGGTTGCGGGCGCGCAGTTGGCGCATTTGCCGATGTTCTTTGGCGGCTATCCGATCACGCCGGCCAGCTCGATCCTGCATGCACTGGTCCGGCTGAAGGAATTCGGTGTCACCACCTTCCAGGCGGAAGACGAAATTGCAGCGATCTGCGCGGCGATTGGCGCCAGCTATGCCGGCCAGCTGGGCGTAACCTCCAGCTCGGGCCCGGGCATCGCGCTCAAGGGTGAGGCGATGGGTCTGGCGGTGATGACCGAACTGCCGCTGGTGATTGTCAATTCGCAGCGCGGTGGCCCTTCGACCGGCCTGCCGACCAAGACCGAGCAGTCAGACCTTTACCAGGCCGTATATGGCCGCAATGGCGATGCCCCGATCCCGGTGATCGCCGCGCGCAGCCCATCAGATGCGTTTGAATGCGCGATCGAGGCTTGCCGGATCGCGGTGGAATACATGACCCCGGTGATCATGCTGACCGATGGCTATATCGCCAATGCTGCGGAACCTTGGAAGGTACCGGATCCGGCGGGCTACAAGGAATTCCCGGTTTCGTTCCTGGCCGAGAAGAACGCTGGCGATACCCTGCTGCCCTATAAGCGCGATGCCAAGGGCGCGCGCCCATGGATCAAGCCGGGTACGCCGGGCCTGATGCACCGCATCGGCGGGATCGAAAAGGCGGTCGACACCGGCCACCTCGATTACTCGCCCGCCAATCACCAGGCGATGACCGACGCGCGCAAGGCCAAGATCGATGGCATTGCCAAGTCGATCCCCGATCAGGACGTCTGCCTGGGCAATTCCAGTGGTAAGCTGGCCGTGGTTGGCTGGGGCAGCACCTATGGTCCGATCCACCAGGCCGTTGGCCGGGCGCGGGCCAAGGGGCTGGACGTGAGCCATGTGCACGTCCGCCATATCTGGCCGCTGCCGCAGAACCTGGGCGAACTGCTCAAGGGTTACGACAAGGTGCTGGTGCCCGAAATGAACACGGGCCAGTTCAAGACCGTGCTGCGCGACCAGTACCTGGTCGATGCCCAACCGCTGACCAAGACCAGCGGCCAGCCATTCACCATTGCCGAAATTGAAGCCGCGATCGAAGGAGCGCTGGCATGAACGCGATTACTCCCATCACCACCACCCTCAAGGACTGGGAAACCGATCAGGAAGTCCGCTGGTGCCCCGGCTGTGGGGACTATGCGATCCTGAAGGCGGTCCAGCGCACCCTGCCCGAACTGGGCGCTGACCCGGCCAACACCGTGTTCGTATCGGGCATCGGCTGCTCCAGCCGCTTCCCCTATTACGTCGAAAGCTATGGCTTCCACACGATCCACGGCCGCGCCCCGGCTTTTGCCACCGGCATCAAGCTCGCCAATCCACAGCTCGATGTCTGGCTGGTTACGGGTGATGGCGATGGCATGTCGATCGGCGGCAACCACACGATGCACGTGCTGCGCCGCAACCTCGATTGCCAGATCCTGCTGTTCAACAATGAGATCTATGGCCTGACCAAGGGGCAGTATTCACCGACCAGCCGTGAGGGCACGACCAGCCCCTCAACCCCGCTGGGCTCGGTTGATCGGCCCGCCAGCCCCTGCGCCTTCGCGCTGGGCGCCGGCGCGCGCTTCATCGC
>JACCDJ011506843.1_pt1 | contig 19771 bp, 19 predicted proteins | sample 7444481 | NCBI WGS metagenome assembly JACCDJ01 (sample SAMN15323435, study PRJNA562643) | freshwater metagenome | isolation source: river surface water | place: USA:Blue River Watershed | collected 2017-08-15 | reverse complement strand
TAGATTCCAAAATGCTGTAGCTAGGTTTTTAAGTCCCAAATAATCGAGCGTTGCGCCTTCAGGACGGATACCTACGTGGTTCATGTTTTAAAAATTTAGTTCGACTTTCATTGAATCGTACCGCAAAGGTAATGAAACTAAAAAAGATGGGAAAATGAGAAAAAGCAGTGATTGGGGGATATCGGTAGATCAGTAGATCAATCAAAAACTGTCAACCTTTTTTAGGATAACACACACCAATTCACTGATTCACCGATTCACTATTTGATATATCTCCAGTCTTGGTTGTTTTTGATGGCCTTTAGGCTGGAGTAAATTAATTCGATAACATTCTCCACGTCTGTTTTATCTACCATCTCAACCGTAGTGTGCATGTATCTGAGGGGCAATGAAATCAATGCACTAGCCACCCCTGCGTTGCTGTAGGCAAAGGCATCTGTATCAGTTCCAGTGCTTCTTGACGCTACTTGTCTTTGAATTTCGATTTTGTTTTTGGAAGCAACATCGATGATATGTTTCAAAAGGTTATTTTGAACAGCAGGGCCGTAGCTTAATACTGGACCTTTTCCGGCAGCCAATTCGCCGTCACGAACTTTGTTCATCATAGGGGTAGAACTGTCGTGACAAACGTCTGTAACAATGGCGACATCTGGATTGATGCGATGCGCAATCATTTCGGCACCTCTTAATCCAATTTCTTCTTGTACGGAGTTGGTGAAGTACACACCAAAAGGCAATTTGTCTTTGCGTTCTTTTAATAGGCGGGCAACTTCCGCAATCATAAATCCGCCAATTCTATTATCCAAAGCCCGACCCACGAAGAAGCGGTCATTCAAAACCATGAACTCATCGTCAAAAGTTGCAACACAGCCCACATGAATTCCCATGTCTTCAACTTCCTTTTTAGAAGAAGCGCCGACGTCTAAGAAAATATTGCGCATGCTAGGTGTTTCTTCTTTGTCCGGCGTGCGCACATGGATTGCAGGCCAACCGAAAACACCTTTGACAATACCTGTTGGGGTGTGGATGTTGACACGTTTGCTAGGAGCAATCATGTGATCACTACCACCATTGCGACGGAGGTATATAAACCCATCTGATGTGATATAATGGACAAACCATGAAATCTCATCCGCGTGCGCCTCAACGACAACTTTGTATGGTGCTTTGGGGTTGATTACACCCACAACCGTTCCGTAGGTATCTACCATGTACTCGTCCACATAGGGACGTATGTAGTCCAACCACAATTGTTGACCAGGTGATTCAAAGCCCGTGGGTGATGCATTGTTGATGTATGATTCTAAAAAGCTCATGCTTTTTTCTGAAAAGAAGGATGCCTTCTTTTTTGTTACTGCACTTTTCGTTTTCTTTGCCATGTTTTTCAAATTACAGAACGAAGGTAAAATCTGATTTCTAAGTGCTTTGAAATGGATAGAAAACCTATGAACAATTCAACGGTGAACAAATGCAGAACAAGGGAACTTGTTCAAACAGAAGACGGGTCGTATACTTTTTTTGTTCCAGAAGCCAACGAGACTTATCATTCCATCCATGGTGCAGATCAAGAGGCAAGTCATGTTTTTATCCAGTATGGGTTGAAAGCTTGTCACGAATCAACAGTCAAGATTTTGGAGGTTGGTATGGGCACGGGATTAAATGTTCTTTTGACATATATACAGCGTAATCACCCTGTTCATTATGTAACATTGGAGCCATTTCCCATCGAAAGAGATAAGTTGGATACTTGGATAGCATCAAGGGTTGATGATGTTGAGCTGATCCGTCACATACACGATTTGCCGTGGGGTATTGAATCCGAACTTTCCACCGATTTTTTATTCAGAAAAGAGCAGGTGGGCATGATGGATTTTCATTCCAAAGAGAAATTCAATGTCATTTATTTTGATGCATTTGGTCCACAGGTTGAGCCTGAATTGTGGACATTGGAAGTTATGCAGCAATGTTATGATTTGCTTGAGTGCGGTGGAGTTTGGGTGAGTTACTGCGCCAAAGGGCAAGTAAGAAGAAATTTGCAGGAAGTTGGATTTCAAGTCGAGCGACTTCCAGGTCCTCCTGGTAAGCGAGAAATGTTGAGAGCTATTAAATAAAAAAAGCCCCGAATTTTCGGGGCTTTTTCATTGTCAGAATTTCTTATTGGAATTTCACTTGGAACAAGCCGTTGGTGATATTCACTGTAGCACCATTGCTTGCTTTTAGAGTTCCTGTGAAAGATCCGCGGATATAACCTGGAGCAGGCGTATCAGTGAATTTAATCAAAGTGAAAGTTCCAGAAGCACCATTTGTAGTTGTGCTGTATGATGTTCCATTTGCATCCAAGTATACCAAAGCATCTGTTACAGAAGGATTCAAGTTGATAACAATACCCGGAATCCAACCAGATGCAGGCTCATTGATTTTAACTTGGAAACTTACATCAGTGATGGTGGTTCCTGTCACATCAAAATCAAAATTAGAGTAGCTCTCAGCATAAGTGATAGAGGTGTGACTAACGCCACCTACTGTCCAATCTACGATTCTCATACAATCAGGGCAGTTTGTACCACCGCAATCTGTCCAAAACTCATCTCCGTCGATCAAATTATTGGTACAATTACTTTCATTGGCACAAACTTGACACATGGTACCACCACAATCAACTCCAATTTCAGTTCCATTCATGATACCATCAGAACAAGAAGGACAGATCTGACAATTACCCGTGTACACATCACCAAAGTCATAAACATTATTACCGTTGTTGTCGATGTATGGGCCGTCGTTACAGTCGATTTGAGTTTCATTTCCATTGAGCAAACCGTCTCCACACAAGTCACCGCATGGACCACAATTGGTTCCGCCGCAGTCAACGCCGGTTTCATCACCGCCCAATTCAAGTGTATCTTGAATACCATTCGCACATGGATCACAAGGACCGCATTCTCCGCCACAGTCTAACCATGTTTCACCAAGGTCAGGTTGGAAAATTCCGTCTAAGCAGTGGTCACACTCTTCACAAGGTCCTCCACAATCGATCATTTGTTCTCCGTTATTTAAGATACCATCGAAACAATTAGGTGGAATCTTGTTGTCTGGATTAGGACAACCCGTTAATAGGATCATAGCAGCCAATGCTGATGCGAATAATCCGGTGAAAAATCTTGTTTTCATAATGATTAACACTCTTTGAGGGGGTGAATATACGAAAAAGACGACAACTTTGGGGTGAGGGTTGCATAAAGTGCGATTATTTGCTTGTTATGCAATATTTGGAATCGAGGTTGAAATCCATCAAATTTGCCACATGATTTGGAAGCAAAGGCAAGATAAGATGCAAGATTTGCCGAAAGGAACGCCATTTGAGCGTTTGCTGTCGGTTCGTGAGGTGAAGGATTGGGCTTCTTTTTCAAGTCCATTGAGGCATGCAGAGCATGACCCTTTTCTGATGAAGGACATGGATGTTGCCGTAGAGGTTTTACATCATCATTTGATCAATCACTCTGAGATTTTGGTTTTTGGGGACTATGATGTTGATGGCACAACCTCGGTTGCCATGATGTATGAATGGCTTGTCCAATTAGGGGCAAAGGCTTGTTTCTACATTCCCAACCGATACGAGGAGGGTTATGGATTTTCAATTACGGGCGCCCAGTTTGCGATAGAACAAAAGAAGAAATTAATCATCACCTTAGATTGTGGCACCAAAGACGGAGCTCGAATTGCGATGTGCCGAGAACAAGGTATCGACGTTATCGTCTGTGATCACCATGAACCGGGGGATTTGCCCAATGCCAATGCAGTACTCAATCCTAAAAGAAAGGACTGCTCGTATCCATTTTCAGGATTGAGTGGATGTGGAGTAGGTTATAAATTGATTTGTGCATACACCAATCGGCACCCCAATCCCAGTAGCCATCCTGATACATTTTTAGATTTGGTTGCTATAGCTGCAGGCGCAGACATCGTCCCCATGTTGGATGAAAATAGAACTTTGGTCGCCAAAGGTTTGCATTTGATGAATCGATATTTGCGTCCAGGATTGGCTGCTTTGTTGCGTAAGTCTGGAACCAAACGATCAACTTGGGATGTTACAGATTTGGTTTTTCTTTTGGCCCCTCGCATCAATGCGGCGGGTCGTGTTGCCTCGGGAAATGAGGCTGTGAAGTTACTCATAGCTCAAGAGGTACAGGAGGTGGAAGATTTGGCACAACAAGTAGAGGACTTTAATATGTCTCGCCGGAGTATAGATCAAGATGTTTCAGCCGCTGCGATGGCCAAAGTAAAGGCAGATGAAAAACACGCTGATTCATTTGTTACAGTTGTTTGGGATGAGGAGTGGCTCAAGGGTGTTATTGGAATTGTAGCTTCGCGATTGATTGAACGTTTTTATCGACCCACAATTGTATTCACCAAGAGCCATGATGTTTATGCGGGTAGTGGTCGCTCTATTGAGGGGGTAGATCTTTATTTGGCTTTGGAAAAATGTCAAGAGAATATTGTTCAATTTGGAGGACATACCATGGCAGCGGGGTTAACCGTATTGCCCGAGAAGTTAGACGATTTTGCCAAGCAGTTCAATGAGGTTGTGGCAGAAATGTTATCCCATCAGCGTTTAGAGCCGACTATATATTACGATTTACAATTGTCTTTGAGCGAAATAGAAATGGGTTGGATTGAGGAGATGAAAAAAATGGCGCCCTTTGGTCCAGACAATATGGCTCCGGTTTTTTTAATCGAGAATGTTCAGCACGCTTACCCTCCCAAGAAAATTGGAAACGACCAGAAGCATGTCAAATGCACTTTGAGACAGGCGCATGCATTTGGCTACATGGATGCTGTTGGATTTGGAATGGCGAAAGAATGGGATGTTTTTCAGTCTAGCTCCATGGATATTTTGGCAGCTCTTGAAATCAATGAGTACAATGGACGCAGAAGTCCACAGTTGATGATAAAAGCTGTTCGCCCGCACGTGTCTTAAGGTTATCTTTGCATCATGGAACAACGTACCGAATTAAACGCGATTGGCGAGTTTGCATTGATCGAGCATTTGACTCAATATTTTCCTATTCAGCATGAAACTACTTTGAAAGGTGTAGGAGATGATGCGGCTATCATAGCGACAGGAGGAGTTTATGATCAAGTAATTACAACTGATTTGCTTGTAGAAGGAGTGCATTTTGATTTGATGTATATGCCGTTAAAGCATCTGGGATACAAAGCAATCGCGGTAAATGTCAGTGATATCTGCGCCATGAACGCTGCGCCAAAATACGTAACGGTTAGTTATGCCGTGAGCAACAGATTTTCTTTAGAAGCGATGGAAGAGTTGTATGCAGGTATGAAATTGGCATGTGAAAGATACGGCGTGGATTTGATTGGTGGTGATTCTTCATCAGCAGTGCATGGTTTAACCATTTCTGTTACGGCAATAGGAGAGGTACTTCCAGAAAATGTTGTTACTAGAGGTGGAGCCAAGCACAACGATTTGTTGGTGGTTAGTGGCGATTTAGGGGCGGCATATTTGGGTTTGCAAGTTTTGGAGCGAGAGAAAGAGGTTTATAAGGCGGCTCCGAGCGCTCAACCGGATTTAATGGGCTATGAATATTTATTGCAACGCCAATTAAAACCAGAAGCTCGGGTGGATGCGGTGCATTTTTTAGAGGATTTGAAAATTCTTCCCACGTCCATGATTGATATTTCTGATGGTTTGTCTTCTGAAATTTTTCATTTGAGTAAACAAAGTGGATTGGGCTGTGATGTTTATGAAGCTAAAATTCCGGTTGCTCCAGAAACTCAAAAAGCAGCTGAGGAATTTAACCTAGATGTAACTACATGTGCTTTGAGCGGCGGTGAAGACTATGAATTGTTGTTTACTATTGCGCCAAGTGATTATGAGAAGATCAAGGGTAGTCCACATTTTACAGTGATTGGTCACATGACTGAATCGGGAGCGTCTTGTCGGTTGATTACCCGTGCAAACGAAGCGATTGAATTGAAAGCCCAAGGTTGGAAAGCTTTCTAAGCGACCACTTCTGCTACGGTAAAAAATGATCCTGTAATGAGAATGAAGTCTGTGTTTTGTGCATGGATTTTTGCATTTTCAAAAGCATCTGCAACGGAAGTATATACTTCTCCCAATAGCATTTGCGATTGAGCCTTTTCTTTTAATATGCTGGCATCCAGTCCACGAGGTATATTGGCTTTACAGAAGTAGTATCTGGCATTCTTCGGAAATAACGAAAGTACTTGATCCACATCCTTGTCATTGACCATACCTAACACAATGTGTAACTGCGCAAAGTTATGATTCCGTACTTGTTTTAGTACCCACGTGATGCCGTCTTCATTGTGTCCAACATCGGCCACGATTTTTGGATGCTCCGTCTGAAGTATTTCCCATCGGCCTCTCAATCCTGTTAATGATTGCACATGACCAAAGCCATGAACGATATGTTCATCCTCAAATGAAAGAAAGTTTTTTTGAATGACTTTGAGGGCACAAAAAGCGGTTTGGGTGTTTTCTTTTTGATAGTCACCTGCGAGAGAGCAAGGAGGTATTTCTGAATTGTATTCTGATACAAAAAGAGTAGATTCTTTTTCCTTTGCTTTTTCTTCAAAAACGCCCTTGGCTTGAGAAACCATCGGTCCTAAAACTACGGGAGTTTTATCCTTGATGATTCCAGCTTTTTCTGTGGCAATAGCTTCGATGGTATTGCCCAAAAACTGCATGTGGTCTTTGGATACATTGGTCAGAACCGAAAGTAGGGGTTGGATGACATTGGTGCTATCCAAACGGCCGCCCATACCTACTTCAATGATGGCGATATCGACATTGGATTTGGCAAAGTAATCTACCGCCATTGCAAAGGTGAGTTCGAAGAAGGATGGTTGTAGCGAAATGCAATTTGATTTTTGATATCGCTTTACAAAATCGACAACAAATTCTTCACTAACCCATTGGCTATTAATTTTAATTCGTTCCCTAAAATCAATCAAATGCGGGGAAGTGTAGAGCCCAACTTTATATCCTGCGCTTTGTAAAACAGAAGCAATGAGGTGAGAGGTGGATCCCTTGCCATTGGTGCCGCCCACGTGGATAGTCTTTATTTTTTTTTCAGGATTCCCTAGCCAATGACAAAGGGCCTCAGTGTTTTTTAGTGAAGGCTTATACGCTGCGGCCCCTACACGATGAAACATGGGTAGCTGAGCAAATAAATATTCCAGGACTTCTGGATAGGTCATTTCAATTTGAACGTAATTACAACAGAACCCACTTGTTTTTTGGCATCAGAAGCGGTGCTGAATTTTGTTGCTTTAGCGGCCTTTTCGGCAAGCTTGGCCAATTGATTGAAACCTTCACCGCTTACTTTAGATTTGATTGGATCCGCAATTGCCGATACAACATTGCCAGCATTATCAACAGTGATATTGACGAATATGGTTCCTTCAAAATCAGGCTTGGTTTCCAAAGAAGGAGCTTTTGCTAAACCTCGGCCTTTCAAGTTCCATTCTCCTTTGGTTCCATTTCCTCCTTTTCCACCAAACATTCCTTTTCCGTTGATATCACCGTTGGGATTGCCTTCAATACCCTCGCCTCCTGGTGTATCTCCCGCGCTAGAGTTGGATCCTTTCTTGGCAAAGAGGTTATTGATCTTGCTTGATTTGGCTGCATTTTCCACTTCTTGTGGAGTTGGCCCTGGATTTTCTGATGGCGTATTGGACTGTGAAGTTGATTCTGTGGCTTCCGCCGTTGTTTGAGCAGTAGCGTCACTAATTAAATTTTGTACGTCACCTCCAGCGGCCTCAATTGCTGAGGTTTCAGCACCAAGATCGACATAATCTCCTTCACCAGGTTCAAAGTCTCCTAGTGCAGCCAAACTCAAAGATTCATATTGAATAGGCTCAATGGGAGGAAGTTTTTCGCAGCCACGCATACCCAAAAGGAGCATAGCTGCAGCAAACAAATGAAAGAGCGTAGTACCTAAAAATGGAATGTATCGCTGCATAAGTTTTTACTTAGGTGATTGTGTTGCAATAACAGGTTCACAATGCAGTACTTTCAAAGTTGAAAATAGTTCAATGGTTTCTCCTGTAGGTACGTCACGATCAACGTTCAGAATAACAGTTCTGTTTTCTTGCGGTCTTCCAAAAAAGTAGCTTTGCAATCTTTCTTTCAATTGTTCTTTGGCAATGGGCTCATTGTTTAATGAGTACACCAAATCCTTGGTGATCGTGATGGTGGTGCTGCCTACCGTAGGCGCACCAGTGGATGTTTTGGGTAGATTCACTGCTTCTCCATTAACAGCCAGCGTACTGGCGATGATAAAGAAAATGAGGAGCATGAAGATGATATCGGAGAGAGCCGACATCGCAGGTTCTACATGCACTTTATTTTTTCTGCCAAAGTCCATAATTAGCGGTTTGTTGGTTCTTCAAGAATGTCGATGAATTCAAGAGCGCTGGCTTCCATTTTATTGACTACTCGATTGATTCGAGAGATCATGATGTTGTAGCCAATATGCGCAATCATGAAAACGATAAGACCTACTGCAGAGGAAATCATCTTTAAATACAATCCTTCAGATACTGTGCTAATTTGAAGAGATCCAGCTTCTGCGATATCTTTAAAGATGGTGATAACTCCAAACACAGTTCCCAAGAAACCAAATACGGGTGCAACTCCTGCTACGGTGGCCAATACGATTACATTCTTTTCCAATTTGGCAACCTCTTGCTTTCCGGATTGTTCTATGGCTTTTTTAATATCATTCACCGGCTTACCCAATCGATTCAAACCTTTAAGAATGATTACACCTTCTGGCGTATTGACGCTCTTGGCCAAATCTTTTGCATTTTCGAGTTTACCAGCGTAGATATATTCTTTGATTCTATTGATAAAGTTGGGTTCACTCTTCAACGCATTTTTAGTAGCTACCCAACGATCGAAAATAATATACACACTGAGGATACTCATGATGATTTGTGGTACGTATATGTACCACCCTGATTGCAATTGGTGCATCAAAGTTTCAGCAATTGAAGCGTTGTGAGGTGCGGCAGCATCAGGTAAATTGACTGCAGCTTGTAAAAAAATCAGATCCAAAGTCATAATCGTTCTTTATTTATGTGGTAACGAAGATGCCTTGAATTTGTTTTACTCAAACTCAAATTGAAATGAGTTATTCAAAGTGAATCGTTGATACTTATGCGTGTAGCAAGATGTAAAAAATTCCACCGGATAGATATCCAAGAAGAGCCCAAGGTGTAATTTTTTTCAAATACCAACTGAATGTGATTTTCTCTAATCCCATGACAGCTACCCCTGCCGCACTTCCAATAATCAGTATGCTACCTCCAGTGCCAGCGCAGTATGCGAGAAATTCCCAAAACACACCATCTTGCATGAAATTTTGAAGCCAAGGATCTTGTGTAGCTTCAGAAATGGGATACATGCCCATGCTGGCGGCAACCAAAGGAACGTTATCAATAATGGCGGACAATACACCAATGATCATGTTAATCGTATAGGGGTTGTTGAAGGTGTCTTTCAGCCAAGTTGAGGCTTGAATCAATGTCCCCATCTCTTGCAATGCACCAACGGCTAGCAATATTCCCAAGAAGAATAAAACCGAGGGCATGTCAATTTTTCTTAGAGCAGACAGCGCAGAGAATCTGGATTTTTCATCGTCCAATTTCCTACCATGCATCAATTCAGTAGCCATCCAAAGAATACCCAAGCTGAGCATGATGCCCATAAATGGAGGTAGGTGAGTGATGCTCTTAAAGACAGGGACCAAGAGCAAACCACCTAGTCCTAAAAATAAGGCGATGTTTTGTTCTTTTTTCAGAACATTAGGCTGATTTGAATTTGACTTTTCAAAATTTTCTATATTGCCCTTTAAGACAAAACTTAAAACAACAAGTGGGACCAAAAGACTGATTAATGAAGGTAGAAAAACATTTTGAATAATGGCCGTACTCGTTACCTGTCCTCCGATCCAAAGCATCGTGGTGGTGACATCTCCGATGGGCGACCAAGCACCTCCTGCATTGGCGGCAATAACCACAATGCCACCAAACATCCAACGTGTTTCTTTGTCGGGAATAATCTTGCGCAATAGGCTAATCATAACAATAGCTGTTGTGAGGTTGTCTAATGCAGCCGACAAGAAAAATGTAAGGATAGAGATGGTCCAAAGAAGGACTACTTTTTTCTTGGAAGTAATTTTATCTGTGATAACTTGAAAACCATTGTGTGCATCGATGATTTCTACAATGGTCATAGCACCCATTAAAAATAAAAGGATGCTTGAAATTTCTTGTATGTGATGTGATAATTGATGTTCGAAATATCCTTTTAATCCCAGGATATTTTCTGGATTTGACGTTTTCCAATTTTCAAACTCTTGCGCAAATGCTGTTGGTATTTGCTGGATTCCAAGAACCAAAAGTGTCCAACAGCTTACTCCGATAAATAGCGCAGTAGCTGCTTTGTCTATTTTGATGCTGTGTTCAGTGGCGATCAGTACATAGCCAAGAATGAAAATGAGAATAATCGCTAGTTCCATTATTGAGGTTGTGTTGTTTTTAAAAACATTTTCACTTGTTGTCTTTTCCCCATTTCCATAATGTCAACAAGATCTTGTACGCTCAATGATTTGTCCATTTGAATAGATACGCCAATGGTACTATCCTTGGTGGCCAGCAATTCCAATTTCCTTTCCAATTCTTGAGCCGTGCAAGGAATACTCTCTAGAAAATAATTTTTGTTGGCGTCTACAGTCAATTGCGCATTTTGTTTGGCTTCTTTGCTTGCAGCTTCTTTGGACTCTGGCAACATGACTTTGATAACGTTGGGATGTGCCATGGTGGACAAGATCAAAAAGAAAAGCAGCAAGAAGAACATGATGTCATTCAAGGAATGCGTGCTTACTTCTGCACGGTGCTTATTTCTTCTTTGAATCTTCATTGGGCTCTACTTTCAATCAACGCCAATTTTACCAGGAGAGCGTGTTCTTGAATTTTTCTGCTGAATCTATCAATGCGCTGCTGCATCAAATGATGTGCGCCAAATGCGATGATTCCGATGAAAAGTCCAGACGCTGAGGTGATCATCTTTTGGTATAGACCTTGGCTGATGACAGCAATGCTGATGTCTTGATTCACAGAGATGTCAAAGAAAATAACGATTACCCCTGCAATGGTTCCAATGAATCCAAGAAGCGGTGCAATACCCGCAATGAGGGACAGACCCGATAGATTTTTTTCGAATTGAGCGATTTCCAAATTTGTTGCATCAGACAACAACTCATCTGATTCTTGGATGGAGGTATTTCCGCCGGCATGAATAAAAATTCTGCCCCAAGCTCCTGGAACTGTTGTGCACAACTGTTGAGCTGCATGATGTTCTCCAGATCTGAGCAGGGCAATGTGCCTATTGGATTTTTCTGTGAGATATTTTTCTTGTTGACTGAAATAGAGCAGTCGTTCGATCATTAAATAGAGCGCCCAAACAAAAATGAGCAACAATGGAATCATTACCCAACCGCCTTTGAAAAGCAGGTCGAAAATCTCCAATTGCGGAGTTTCTGAAACTTGTAAAAATGTCATGATGTAAAGGAAGTAAAAAAAACTATTTGACGAAGGCTATTTTTGTTACGTTATCAACGGAGCCATCGGGATTAGCAGCCAAAACGAAATACATGCCGATTGGAGGTTTTGCACCATTGGCTAATTTGCCATCCCAGGTTGCCCTTCCTCCCTGGCTTTGGGTGGTGTATACGAGTTGACCATTAGCGTCTGTAATGTGTATGGTACTTTGGTAAGCCAGCCCTTGTATAGTTACAACTCCTTCATAATCTCCACGTACTGGATTGGGAAAGGCATATACCTCTTGCATTTTATTGTCAAAATTGGATGCCTTCCCGGTATACATCACCAAGCCTTTATCAGTTGCAAAGTACAATTGACCATTGGCTTGGTTGATGCCGATGTCATAAACAGTATTGGAGGGTAGAGGACTATTCTCTGCAGTAAAGTGCGCCAATTGTTTTAAGCCATCGGGCGAAAATTGAAACACGCCATTTTTTTGGGTCGCTATCCATTTGTTATTTCCTCCGTCTATCTCAATGCTGTTGATAGCTTCGGTCTCTAGGAGTATTTGCACGTTGCCGTCTTGTTCAATAAATATTTGTTCAGCGTCGAATCCAGTTTCTTGGAAAATGTTAGATTGATTATAGAAGATAGATAAACCTCTCAAACTACCCACCCATAGGGCGCCATCCAAATCTTCTGTGATACAATAAACATCTTTTGTAGGTAAGCCACCTTCTCCTTCTTTATCGTTGAGCAATTTGTAATTATCGTCAGCTGGATTTGTTGGCGTTTGGTTGTAATTCAATGCCAATACACCTCTTCCTTTGATCACTGCAAATACATAATTTTCTTGGCTGTGTATTACTTGATCGATGATATCGGTCTCTCCTACAAATGGTGAAAATGAGAGTGGTGTAAATTCTTTTTCTTTGGAATAGTATACCAATGGATTAGACGAATAACTATTAGAGATCCAAGCGTTACCCTCTAGATCAAAACATAGTCCAGCAACGCCTGTCCAACCCAAATCTGTATCAAAGGGTCCTGCTTGGAATGGCGAGTTGTTGGTTTGCGCGTTGAAGTATGTCAAGCTTCCATCTGGATTTTTTTCTACCAACCCATTTTCCCAACTTCCAAACAATACGTGTTGAACATTGGTAGGATCAATAGCCACATCTAAAACGTCTTGAACGCTATTGCCAAAATCATTACCACCTTGGCCAAAGGGAATGTTGCTCCAGGTTCCCGCTATGTGCGCTGTTTGCGTTCCCGTATTGTAGGTGTTACCCCACCACGGATAAATATTTCCAGTGGCAATCCAAACGTTGTCATTGTAACCATTTACTTTCCTCATGCCGTCAGACATTGGGCCTTGTGGCACAATCATGTTTTCATTTCCAGAAATGTTGTGGTAATTTAAACCGTAGGTCGAATTTCCAATCCAATATGTATTCTGGTCGTCGATAATCACTTGTTGCGCATTCAAATACAACCATAAATTTTGGTTGTCTTCGAAGACCATTTGATTTTGATTATTCCAAATTTCATATCCGTTGTTTTTGGATACTGAAAAGAAATTAGGATTGAACCACAAATTCTGACATGCGGTGCCTTCTGGGTAGCTTTTAATTTCAGTCCAAGAATTGCCATTGCTTGAACTCCACAATTTGTCATTGTTTTCGCCGTCTGTCGCAAGAACCCAATGATTACTCCATTTGGCTGCACCTATGATATTATCGGAAATGGGCAATGAATTTATATTCTGCCACAACTGATAATTGGCAAGAAATGGATTCTGAATGGGCGCATACTTGATAAAGTTTTGACCAATGGCATAGATAGTATCGTTTTCTATGATGGTTTGCAAAATGGGTGAGGCCTCTCCTTGATTTCCGATTAGATAGGTGGACTTTACTTCCATTCGATCCAGGTCGATAACCACAATACCAACACCTGTGGATAGGTAGGCAAGATTCTGATAAGTTTGAATATCATAAACGGCTTTATCACCAATGATGGTGGAATAGACGATATCGGCTAAGTTCTGTGTTCCATTTTCATTGATGCAATCAAAATTCCCATTGCTATATCCAACCAAAAGTTGATTGGATATTGCATTGTAACATATTGCACTTATACCTACATCACTGAGTTGATTGGTCTTATTGAGTTTGCTAATACTTTGGTCTTTTTTATTGTAGATGATAACGCCATTAGGCGCTGCCGCGATGATTTCGTTGGGTTTACCTGAGCAGATACGTGTAATTCTGTGATAAGAAAAACCATCTTGCCAAGTTCCAATCGCCTGGCACCAACCAACAATGGATAATCCCCAAAGGACAACGGAGAGAAATAAATTTTTCATGAGCCTTTGTTCAACGAGGAATTTTAAAAAAAATTATTACGCGTTTAATTTTTTCAGGGCAATCTCAAAAGCTGTTGCGGTGATGTGTGTATGGCCTTTGTGAATTTGATGAATTTCTTCCAAACCTTGTTTGATGGTGTTGGAAGAGTCGTCAAATATGGCAGCATCTTCCAAATGACCTAAATCGCTGCTCATGAGATAAGCAAATACCCGAGCCATCCCGCAATTGGCAATGAAATCTGGTAAAAGTGCGATTCTTTGATCTACGCTTTCTGCAATTGGGCCGAAGAAAATTTCTTTGTCCGCAAAGGGAACATTGGCCCCACAGCTGATTACTTTTAATCCGGCATTGATCATCCTATCCACTTGATCTTGGGTTACCAACCTAGAGGCAGCACAAGGCAAAAAGACATCAGCAGCAACATCCCAAATTTTCTGGTTTATTTCTTCAAATCCCATCATGTGAGGACTGACTAGCGTGTTGCCTTGTCTATCTAAAAACAGTTGACGGATTTTTTCAAAATCCATTCCTGCCTCATCAATGAGGCCACCGTTTCTGTCAATGATTCCCACAATTTTGGCACCTGCTTGAGCCATATAAAATGCTGCTGCAGCGCCTACATTGCCCCATCCTTGAACGATCACTTTTTTGTCTTTTACATCACCACCCCAAATGTTGTAATAATGTATAACGCTTTGAGCAACACCATATCCAGTAATCATATCGGCTACTTTGTATCCTGCTGCCAATGAAGGACTCAAAGTTTCATTTTCCAAAACTTTGATTACCCCTTGACGCAATTGACCAATGCGCTTTACTTTCTGAGCTTCTGTGGGAAGGAAGTGACCGTTGAATACTCCTTCTTGCGGGTGCCACACGCCATTATTTTCGGTCATTGGAATAACTTCGTGGATTTCATCCACGTTCAAGTCACCACCTGTTCCGTAATATGTTTTAAGCAGAGGTCTAACAGCCGCATACCAGCGTTGAAGTACCCCTTCTTTTCTTGGATCTTGGGGGTCGAAATTGATTCCACTTTTTGCACCTCCGATGGCTGGACCACTAACGGTAAATTTGATTTCCATGGTCTTGGCCAATGACTCAACCTCACGTTTGTCTAATCCCTTTCTCATTCGAGTACCGCCGCCTGCTGCACCTCCACGCAAAGAGTTGATTACAACCCACCCTTCAGCTTCTGTCTCACGGTCTTTCCATTCAAACACGATTTCAGGTTGACGATTTTCGTAAGCCTTTAAAAGTTCTATCATTTTCATGCGGTAAAGATAAATTCAAACCTTCTTTGGTAGGCAATTTCTGTTACTTTCGTTTTATGATTCAAAACATTGAAATTAAGAAATCGCTGATTTGGGGTATCGCCATTGTGATCACAGCGCTGGTTCTTGGTGGTGCATTTAAAAATAGAAATCAGGGCGAGAATACCATTAGTGTTACTGGTAAGGCAGAGAAAACCTTTACTTCAGACCTGATCGTTTGGAGAGGAAGTTTCAGCAGAAACGCTTCAACGTTGAAAGAAGCCTATGATCTGCTGAACCAGGATATCGAGGTGGTTAAAGGATATTTGAAGAGCAAAGGTGTTAAGGATAATGAACCTGTATTTGATGCAGTAGATATTCAGAAATTATACAGAACAGAAACAGATAAGGATGGCAATGAAACAAGTTTTTTCACAGGTTATTTGCTAACCCAAGTGGTGAAAATAGAATCTAAAGAAGTAGATCGTATAGAGCGCTTATCCCGTGAAGTAACTGAATTAATTAACCAAGGGCTTGAATTTAATTCTGCAGCACCGGAGTACTATTATACCCAGTTGGCTAATTTGAAAATTGAAATGATTGCTGAGGCCACCAAGGACGCACGATTGCGTGCTGAGAAAATTGCGCAAGAGTCAGGATCATCATTGGGTGCATTAAAAAATGGTGACATGGGTGTCTTTCAAATTGTCGCGCCCAATTCTTCTGATGAAGATTATTCTTGGGGTGGTTCACTCAACACCAGTTCCAAAGAGAAAAGCGCAAGCATCACCATGTCGTTGGCTTTCAATGTAGATTGATATGAGACTACTGATCCTTTGGCCCAATCGCCTTTGGAATTTTATTCTGATTTTATTGAGTTATTTTTTATCCAAACGTGGTTGGCTCAAACAACCTTGGGGTAGGCCCATATCGATGAGTATTGAGCCCACGACGGCATGCAATTTAGGTTGTCCTGAATGCCCATCTGGTTTAAAATCCTTTCAAAGAAAAACAGGTAATTTAAAGTTGAGTGATTTGGAAAAATGGCTTCCCAAATGGAAGTGGCACTTGACTTATTTGAATTTTTATTTTCAGGGAGAACCTTTCATTCATCCGCAATTGACGCAAATGATTGCCTTAGCAAGTCGCCATGGAATTGCGACTTCAGTGTCAACCAATGGACATTTTTTAACGGATGAAGTCATCGATCAAATCATTGAATCAAAATTGACTCGATTGATCATCAGTTTGGATGGTTTTACACAAGAGGTATATGAGCAGTATCGCGTTCATGGGGAAGTGGATAAAGTGAAGGATGCAGTTCTACGGGTGATACAGCGAAAGAAGGAAAAGCGGGTAGCACACCCTCAAGTTGTTATTCAGACTTTGGCAGTAAAACCCAACGAGAGAGAAATACCATTGATCAAGCAATGGGCAAAGCAAGTGGGCGCTGATAAGGTGGTTATAAAGACGGCGCAATTGTACCATCCCAGTGATAACCATCCATTGATGCCAACGCAAGATTCTTTGCGGAGATATTTCAAGGATGATCTTGGAAATTGGCGAATCAAAAATCCATTGGATAATCATTGTTGGCGCATGTGGTCGGGATGCGTGGTGACATGGAATGGCGATGTTGTGCCGTGTTGCTTTGATAAAGATGCCCAACACAAAATGGGCAGCCTTCAGCAAGCCAGTCTGAATCAAATTTGGCGCTCTCCTAAGTACGAGTTTTTTCGACTTCAGTTGCAACGAGGGAGGAAAGAAATTGATATTTGTTCAAACTGTTCGGAAGGGACTAAAGTTTGGGCTTAATTTTGAGGCATGATCGTTATTGGCAACACCCTCGTCAGCGAGGATATTTTTGATATCAAGTTTGTTTGTGATTTGCAAGCCTGTAAAGGTGCGTGTTGTGTGGATGGCGAAAGCGGAGCGCCTCTAGAATCAGAAGAGGTAAAGCTTCTTGAGGAAAATTGGGAATGGGCCAAGGCTTATTTGACACCAGAGCATATTCAAGTGGTTGAAGAAAATGGTTTTTCAGTTTTAGATGAAGACCAAGATTTAACCACGCCCTTGTATGGGAAACATGGCGCTTGTGCTTTTGTTTATTACGAGCAAGATGGAACGGCTAAATGCGCATACGAAAAGGCTTATCTAGACGGTAAGACATCTTGGAAAAAACCCATTAGTTGTCATTTATACCCCATTCGATTAACCAAGCTCAAGGAATACACTGGGGTCAACTATCACCATTGGCCGATATGCAAGCCAGCTTGCGAATGTGGTTCCAAATTGGGAGTTCCTGTTTTTCGTTTTTTAAAAGAACCGCTGATTCGAAAGTTTGGACAAGAATGGTATGATGAAGCCGAGTTGGTCTTTGAGGCATTGAAGTATCCTCCATCAACGGAAGGCGTTTGATAATTCCTGTAGATTTTAATTTTTAAAATGGGTCTATTCCACATTTTTGTGTGGTGAGATTTTATTTGCCCATATTGTTGTTTTTTTTGTTGCTGCGACGTGATTCGTCGGCACAGTGGGATATTGTCTCAAGCAGTAATTCTATGCCCATCGGAACCAAGTATATGGCGGTGCATCAGGATCACATCGGTGTTTCAATGCCTTTTGCTGCAAAGGAGAGTGATACTTGGAAATCAGATTTTCAATGGAAATTCAAATGGGACGGGGATGCAGAGTTTCAGCCTTTTCCGGGAGTTGAATCTATTTGTGTAACGTCCACAGGCAAGTGGTTGACTGTCCCGAAATCAGGTAAGATGCGAATCGCTTTGGAACATGGGCAGCATTTGGAATGGATTGATACACAAAACAACAATTGCAACGACATCCACCCCTTTTATGATGAGCAATCCAAGGTTTTGGTTTTTGCTTCAGATCGGGAAGGAGGTAAGGGTGGTTTTGATTTGTACAAAATGATCAAAACTTCTTCGGGTTGGTCTACTCCAATGCCAATTTCAGGGGCCGTTAATTCGGAAAAGGATGAAAAATTTCCGATGATCTCACAGGGTGATTTGTATTTTAGTTCACCAACGGCTCAGGGCGATTGGGATATTTTTCAATCACCAAAGAAAGAGTATTGGCAGGTGAGGTGGCAGCTTGAATCGCCCATCAATAGTGGTAGTGATGAATTTCAGTGGTGGCCTGACGGAGAGAATCGTGGATGGTTGATTTCAAACCGATCTTCACACGGTGTTAGCACAGATTTGTTTTACGCTTCGCGAAATCAAGATGGCAGTCAAAAACAAGTTTGTTTGGAAACTGACTCTGCCGTTTTTTGCAACTCATTGATGCAAGGCAAGGAAGTGCAAGATTGGGGTCAGAAGTTTTGTTTTAAAATTGTGTCTTCTCATTTTTATACCTGGCGGTTTTCGAATAAGATAGGCGAACCCATGGTTGAAATGCCTATCACGATTAGAGATGGCCAGGGCAATGTCGTTGCAGTTCTCTATACGGATGAGCAGGGAAAAATTGGCTGGCAGTATCTCCCCTTTGCTTTTCATGGTATTCAATGGTGGAATGAGCCGGATCAATCTCACTTATTGGCGTCTTCAGATCCAACGGTCTTCATGCCCATGGAGTTGGTGGATTCAACAGAGGTGTATTTTGAAACGGGATCGTCGGATATATCTGAGATTGGTCAAAAGGAGCTTTTGCAAATGGCTTTTTATCTGATGTTACATGACGATGTAGAGGTTTGGATCAGAGGATCCGCTGATGCAACAGGTAATATTTTAGTTAATGAAAAACTAGCTTGGGAAAGAGCTTGGAAGGTACAGAATTTCCTATTGGCTCATGGTGTTTTGATTAGACAGATGAACGTGGAAATTATAGATCCTCAGTTCTCATCGAGTCAAGAGAGAGAGCGTAAAGTTTCGTTGTCTATTCGATAGCTCATTATTCTTATTTTTGGTTCATGAAAATTCGTGAACTATTCCCATCAACTGATTTGGTATTGACTAAGGGGCCATTGCAACAAGGTGGAACCAGTGTAATTGATGGTCAAGAAAAGAAAGGCCCTCAGCGCTGGGTTAAATTGAATGATGTCATTTTTGTCGGCATGAATGATGGTTTGTACCACACCCGTTACAATGAGGAGGTGAGTATTGTTCATGACCAACAAAACAAAGTTGTCGGTTATTGGAATCACAGTTCCAATGAGGGAACAAGACCAAACAAAAGTGCAGTTGTTGGTGCTATCTCATTGAGCTTTCTGATTTCTGCTGCTTTATTCTTATTGGGAGCATGGAATTTTGTTTGGAAGTATGAACCATTTTTAGTCAAGGATGCCAACGGTCAGATAGTGGAGGAGCGTTGGTGGTTGACCGTTATCGTGGTGTTTATTTATTCTTTGTGGGCTGTATTTTGGACGGCAGGTTTTGCCTTCTACGAGTGGAAACGCCAGAAGATGGCACACCAGATGTTGGGACAAAAGATTTAATCATAAGACAATAAAAAAGGGCTGAAATTTCAGCCCTTTTTCATGGATATGTTGTTGTGTAATTCAAGACGATCAATCTACATTGTCATGTAGGAAAGGATTGT
>JACCDJ010031207.1_pt1 | contig 19795 bp, 21 predicted proteins | sample 7444481 | NCBI WGS metagenome assembly JACCDJ01 (sample SAMN15323435, study PRJNA562643) | freshwater metagenome | isolation source: river surface water | place: USA:Blue River Watershed | collected 2017-08-15 | reverse complement strand
TGTTTCACCAAGGAGGGCTAAACTTCGCCTGCAACTAGGAGACGTCGCATAGCCCGGTCTAGTGCGCCTCACTGCTAATGAGGTTTTCCCGAAAGGGAATCGGAGGTTCAAATCCTCTCGTCTCCGCTCTAAAGCTCAAACTTTGAGTTCCAACCCTCTTTTACCTTTTTGTGAGAGTTAAGTAGATGCAATCGCCAAGTAATGCGCGAATAATCATTAATGCACCCCAAGATCTGGGTGCGAATGGAGAGCGTTATGAAGCGACTAGAAAACAGGGTTGCCTTAATTACCGGTGGTGCAAGTGGAATTGGAAAAGCTACCGCCTTTAGATTTATTAATGAAGGTGCAAAGGTTGTTATTAGTGATATTCAAGATTCACTTGGCGAAACAGTCTTGAAAGAGTTGCAAGCCCGTGGTGGCGACGCAATGTATCTACATCATGATGTGTCTAGCGAGGCATCATGGAAAGAGGTTCTAGCAAAGATTCAAGCCAAATATGGTGGATTGGATATTCTCTTTAACAACGCTGGAATCGGCGACACCCAGAATATTGAAGAGACTTCAATGGAGGATTACTTAAAAACAATTGCGGTAACCCAAAACTCGGTTTTCTTAGGGATGAAGTTAGCCGCCGATCTACTAAAAAAATCCAAACACGCATCGATTATCAACACTAGTTCGATTTTTGGAATTAGCGGCGGTTTTGGTGCATCACCCGCATACCACGCTTCAAAAGGTGCGGTTAGGTTAATGACCAAAACTGCAGCATTGGGCTGGGCTACACAAGGTATTCGTGTTAACTCAGTGCACCCTGGGTTTATCGATACTCCTATCTTGGGTAACGCCAAAGAGACTGAGTTTGGCAAAGTTCTATTGCAGGTAACACCAATGAATCGCCTGGGTTTGCCAGAGGAGATTGCAGCTGGCGTTGCATATCTTGCTAGCGATGATGCCTCCTTTGTAACTGGATCAGAGTTGGTAATCGATGGCGGTTATCTGGCGCGCTAGCGATAAGGTTTCTGGGTGAGCGTTAAATCAAAAACCCCGATGATTTTGGATTGCGATACCGGTGTCGATGACACGATGGCGATAATCCTGGCCTGCGTCTCTCCAGAGATTGAATTAGTTGGAATCGGCACTATTTGGGGAAATGTTGATTTAGATCTAGCTACTCAAAACACTTTAAATATCTTGGCGATGTGCGGCAGATCCGATGTTCCAGTTGCAAAAGGCGCCACAGAACCAATTAATGGTTCACATCAAGATTTTGCCTACTTTGTTCATGGTAATGATGGACAAGGCAATAAGGGAATGAAGGGGAAGTACGGAAAAGAGATTTCACTTAGCGCCGCAGAGTTCATTGTTGAGCAATGTCGCAAACGCCCAGGGGAGATTGAATTAGTTCCAGTAGGCCCACTAACCAATTTAGCTTTGGCGTTAAGAATCGAACCCAACCTTCCCAAGTTAGTTCGTGGTGTAACCATCATGGGCGGTACCGCATTAACACCGGGAAATGTTTCTCCGGTTGCAGAGGCGAATATTTGGCATGACCCCGAAGCCGCAGATTTAGTATTTAAAGCGTCGTGGCCAATCACAATGGTTGGGCTAGATGTAACTATGAAGACTTTGCTTACTGAAAAGCATTTTGAAAAAATGCGCCAAGCCGGTGGAATCGCTGGATATATGGCACGTATTGCCGAGTACTACACAACATTTAATGAGGAGCGTTCATTCGGCAAAAGACTGGCCACCATGCATGATGCGATTGCAGTTGGCATTGCAGCTGGTCTCGTAAAGGCAAAAGTTTCACCAAATGTGAATGTTGAAGTTGATGCCACTAACGGTCCAGGTCGTGGCCAAACTATCTGTGATTTAAGAGGAATTTACTTAGATTTTCCACCTCAGGATAACGCTCATTGTCAGGTTCCACTTGAGTTAGAGGATGGGTTTGCTGAGTTATTTACCGCTCGTATTTGCGGTGCTGGTGAAGCGGCCGTGGATATCAATTAAACTAAAGTGGTTCAATTACAACAGATCGGAAGGTAATGTCTAAACCTGGCGCGGTGATGCTCAGTGAGATCCAAGAGATCCCACAGATGCTTGATGCAATCGCATCTGCCATGGCCACAAACCAATCTGCCAAAGATCTCTTCAAAAACCAGGACTTCACAAATGTTGTGATTTTGGCCCGCGGTACCTCTGATAATGCCGCGCATTACTTGAAGTACTTATTAGAAACCCAGATGGGATTGCCAGTCGGATTAGCTTCACCTTCGGCAGCCACTATGTACCCAACCAAATTTCATTATGAGAAGACACTTTTGATCGCAATTAGCCAAAGCGGACAATCAACTGATCTTTTGAGTTTTGCTAAAGCGGCAAAGGATGGCGGCGCTTATCTACTTTCAATCACCAACGCTCCAGAGTCACCTTTAGCCAAGTTATCTAATCTGCATTTGGCGGTACATGCCGGGCCAGAGTTAGCGGTTCCTGCCACAAAGTCTTATGTCGGCCAATTGATGATTTCTTATCTACTTGTGATGATGTGGAGTAACCAAAAAGCAGATACTGATTCGATAATCAAAGCGGCAAAAGAAAATGCTGCTGATGAGGAAAAATACATTGAATTTGCTAAGAACATTAAGTTAGAGAAGCCGATATATGTTTTGGGTCGGGGATTTTCTTACCCCAACGCAAAAGAGTTTGCTTTAAAACTGCAGGAAACATCTTTGATTCCAGTGCAGGGCATGTCATCCTCCGATTTCCTACATGGACCGATTGCTTCACTAAACAGCGAAGCTCAAGTGGTTTTCATAGCCTCACAGCACCTGCCAGAGAGTTCATTTGGAGAGGCACCCGAGCGGGTTCGCACTGTTACAGGACGAGTTTTCTGGATCGGTAATCCAACTCAAGCATCAGGAAAAGATTTGATTTTGAATACCGCGCAAAACAGCTCCGAGTTAACCGCCTCTATCACCGACGCAATCACCTTCCAAAAAGTCACTCACTACTTGGCTACCAGCAATGGTTTGAACCCAGATAGTCCAGAGGGTTTAAGCAAGGTAACAATCACACGCTAGTTTCATAGTGTGGTTTGTGAGAGGATTTTCAAATGGCGGCCGCTCCTAAGAAACACAAACATGTGGTGTTGCGCGAGAAGTTGCAAGCCAAGTTCGCCCGCCTAAAACCACATTCCCAGATTCCTTCCGCACGTGAATTGGCCGCCACGTACGACGTTTCAATTATGACAATTCGTCAATCACTTGCGGCCCTGCAAGCCGATGGATTGATTTACACAATTCCAGGATCTGGAACCTATGTTGCCGGGGAAAAACTTTCTAAGAAACTTGTTTTTGTTTCATTTTCTGAAGAAATTAGAGAGAAGGGTATGAAGCCCAGCTCTCAAATTTTGAAGGCAGAAAAAGTTCAAGTAAATGATAAAAAACTAGCTGATATTTTGCAGATTGCCGTAGGGGATCAGGCTTATCGAATCAAACGAGTGAGATTGGCTGATGGAACCCCACTTTCAATTGAAGATACCCATATTCCATGTGAGAACGCTCCAGGGTTGTTGGACCACAACCTAAAGGGATCTTTATATGAGATTTTTAAAGAGGTTTATGAACGTCCTGTGATTAAAGCTGACTCGACTATATCGCCAATCTTGCTAGACAAAGTTCAGGCTGCAGCCCTAAAAGCACCGGTAAATACGCCCTCTTTGATGTTTACATTAACTGCGTTTGATATGCGCGGCCGAACCATGGAGCATTGCATCTCTGTAAAACGTGGAGATAAATATGATTTTAGATTCAGTATTGAAGCTTAATTAATTACTTGAACAAAACTTTTTGTTAGCAAATATGGATTTGTAATTGCGGTTCCAATACAAACCGACCAAGCTCCGGCATTGAAGGCTTGAACAACATGTTCTGGCTGACTGAAACCACCTTCAGCAATAACCGGAACTTTTACGCGCTGAGCTATATCTGAAATTAACTTGATGTTGGGTAATTTGGGGGCGGGGGCTTCTGTATATCCAGATAACGTAGTTGCAATCGCATCACAACCAAGGGCTTCTGCCTCTATGGCCGCCTCGACAGTATCGACATCGGCCAAAATTGCGATGTCGGTTTTATTGCGCAGCTCTTCCATAAATCTCGCAAACGAAACACCGTTTTCCCGCAATCTCCCTGTTGCATCAATTGCAACGATGTCTGCACCAGCCTGCTCCAGGTTTAGGACATCTTCAATCTCGGGTGTTATATGAATCAAAGTGGAGTCTGAGTATCGTTTTATTAAACCAATGATCGGCACTGAAACAGCTCCGGCAATAGCCTTTACATTGGAAATACCTTGGGCTCTAATTCCAACCGCGCCGGCTTGAAGAACAGTTTTTGCTTGGGCGGCGATGAAGTCAGGGGTATCAATAGGGGTCCCATCTGGAACCTGACAGGAAACTATCAACCCATTTTTAAGGGGCGCGAAGGCTGCAAATTTCTGCTCCCTCGATACAAAAACGTTACTCAACGCGCCCTCTCTGCCTATTGACTTATTAGAACCTTACTATAGTTTTGGGAAATGGTCTAGAACAGTTAGAGGCTGTATTAGACCAAACAGAGTGTTATTTCTCAATCGAGAAGCAACCTTTGGCCTCAACCGTGTTTTATCTAAAGGAGTTATTTAATGAAGGGAACCCTCAAGAAGTTAGGAGTAGCGGTTGCCGCTTCAGCGTTGGCACTCACATCATTTACCGTGCCAGCAAAAGCAGCAGATGCGAAAACAACTCTCACCTTCGCCGAAACCAGAGTTGGTGGCGTTGGCATCAAGCAGGTAGAGCCTCCCTGGTTCAACTCAGGTTCGCTTACACAAGCTGTCCTGTTCCGCGGATTGTTTAAAGCTGGACCAGACATGACGACCGTGAAGCCAGATCTAGCTTCAGGTTATAAGGTCAGTAAAGATGGAAAGACTGTAACCATCACATTGAAATCTGGCTTGAAGTGGTCAGATGGCAAAGCAATTTCAGTCGATGACGTAATTTGGTCAATGAACACAGCCTTGCGCGTAACCAGAATCAACGCTAATTATTCAAGTGCATTTAAGTTGATTGATGGCGCCTCTGCAGTTACTGCTGCAAACAAAGTGAATATGAGTGGACTTACCGCAAAAGGTAATGAGATCACCATCAAGCTTGGTGCACCTCAACCACTATTAATTCCAATTCTTGCGCAGTTCATGATTTTGCCTAAGCACGTTTTGGAAGATGAAGACCTATTGCGTCTTGACACCAACAAATTCTGGTTGAATCCAGTTAGCTCTGGTCCATTCAAAGTTGGAACATTGAGTCCTGACAACTTCATCACTTTGGTTCTTAACCCTAACTATGAAGGTCCAAAGCCAAAGATCACTCAGATCGACGTAGTCTCCTCAGCCGCGCTGTTGGCAGATGCTCGTTCAGGAAAGATTGATTACTTCATCACTCAGGATGCAGACACCATCCGAGGCATGAAGTCAGTAAGCACCTTTAAGAGCTACCAAACAACAGGAGCTCCATTCCATCGCTATTGGGTATTCAACCTTTCTGAAGCAGATGGTCCTTTCAAGAATGTGAAATCCAGAGAAGCGCTGAAGTACGGCATCGACTGGGTAAACATCGTCAAGGCTGCTTACCCTCATGGAAAAGTAATTAACAGTGGCGTGCCATCTGGTTTGCCATTCCATCTCAAGTCAATTCCGACTTACAAGTACGACGTTGCAAAAGCAAAGGCATTGTTGAAAGACGCTAACTTTGACTTTAGCAAGACAGTTCGTCTGCGCCACTATCATGTTGGTCCAGCCGATCTAATTTTCATGAGCGCCGTTGCACAACAAATGCAAGCGCTTGGCATGAAAGTTGAATTAACTCGCTTTGTTGGCGATGCAACCACTGAGCTTTACACCAACAAGAACTACGACATTGCTTTGAAGGGTCTTTCAACCTTTGATGTGAGCGAGTGGTACAGCGAGTACAGCAACGCTAACTTTGCCAAAATCATTGGAGCACAGCCCAAGTTTGCTGATCTAAATGCACAACTTGCCACTGCTGTTACTTTGAAGCAAAGAGCAGCTGCTCTCAAGGGACTTCAAGAACTGGAGCAAGAAACTCTATTGAAGCTTCCAACCTACCTACTCCCTGCTTATGTTTATGTTTCGAAGCGTGTCTCCGGAGCTCCAACTAAGTACGGACCATGGTTATATCTATACGAGAACAACTTCCTAAACTGGACACTTTCCTAAAACGGAAGTAGATAGCTAGTAAGCAGTTGAATCAGTGGGCCGGAGTAATTCGGCTCACTGATTCGCTTTGTTCAACTAATCAATATAAGGCAAAGGAAATAAAGCTTTGATAGCTTTTATAATTAGGCGGACCGCGATAGTGGTTCCGATGGCACTTGCAATTAGCGCCATAATTTTCTTTGCCTCTCGCTTGTCACCTATAGATCCACTCAACTCTCTGATTTCTCCAGATGCAGCCGCTGATCCAACCAACCTAGCTATTTTGCGGGAACGTCTAGGCTTCAATGACCCAATAGTTGTCCAGTATTTCAACTGGCTTTTCGAGATGATGAAGGGCAATTTCGGCTATAGCATCCAGAGCGGCCAGCCAATTTCAGAGATTTTGGCCCTTCGCATGCCTGCAACTCTCGAGTTGGTTCTCTCAGCCTTGGTTATCTCCACTACTTTGGCTCTTTTAATCGGACTAATTGCGGGCGCAAATCGTGGTGGCTTTACTGACAAGTTGTCGAGAGCGCTTGCGGCTGTTGGTATCGCGGTACCCGACTTCTTTATTGGATTGGCTTTACTGAACATTCTTGCTTACAGACTGAACTGGCTACCTACCGGGCAAAGAATTTCTCCAGGTCAAGTAACCTTTTTTGATCGACTCCCTCACTTAATATTGCCAGTTGCAACATTAAGTATCGCGATGCTAGCAGTGCTAATTCGATACACCCGCAATTCAGTTCTTGATACTTTAAATAGAGATTTTGTGAAAACGGCTCGCAGCAAAGGTTTACCAGAGTGGAAAGTGATGTGGAGCCATGTTTTCCGCAACTCACTTGGTCCGGTAATGGTTATTTTGGCATTTCGTTTGCCTCTACTTGTTGGTGGGTCAGTTTTAGTAGAAACAGTATTTCAGTGGCCCGGAATTGGAAGCACAATTGTTGCTGCAGTAACCGTCTCAGATTTCCCGGTAATTATGGTGATCAGCTTATTGATTGCGGTAGCGATTTTATTTGCTAGCTTCTTGGTTGATATTGTGAAATCAATTCTGGATCCTCGAGTTAGATTGGGCGCGGTGACAGAGTGAGTCAAAAACCACCCAGCGCTGCGCGCTTGCTTGTAAATAACTTTCTTTCAAACACGATTGGAATGTTGGGTATTTTCATTATCTTTTTAGTGATTACCTCATCTATTTTTGCCGTTCAAATCTCTGGCTATGACCCAAACGCGATGGATGGCTTGAGCACAAGCCTGCCTCCTTCAACTACACATCTAATGGGAACCGATCAATTGGGTCGAGATATGTTCAGTCGAGTTTTGTATGGTGGCAGAAACTCAATATTAATTGGGGTTTTAGCCTCATTTTTAGGCAACCTAATTGGAACCGTCATGGGTGCAATCGCTGGATATATAGGCGGAAAGTTAGACACAGTTCTTATTCGTTTGTCAGAGCTAGTAATGACCTTCCCACAACTAGTTTTGGTTTTGATATTCGTGACCATTCTTGGTCAAGGGGTCGGCAACGTCATCTTTGTATTTGCTGTTACGGGGTGGATGACAACATTTAGGTTAGTAAGAAGTGAGTTCATGTCGCTTCGAGAAGAGGCTTTTGTTGAGGCAGATCGCGCATTTGGATTCTCTAAGAAACGCATCATTTTCCGTCACTTGCTACCCAACACAATGAGCCCGATTGTTGTGGCGTTCACAATCAATACTGCTATTTACATCATTGCCGAAGCGGGACTTTCCTTCCTTGGTCTTGGGGTGCCGGTAACGACGCCGACTTGGGGCAACCTTCTTTCGGCTGCTCAAGCACCGGTTGTTGTCGAGCAATACTGGTGGCTATGGGTATTCCCAGCGGTTGCCATCATCACCTTTGTTACAGGAGTCAACTTTATTGGTGACGGCTTACGCGATGCCTTAGATCCTAGACAACGCTCCAGTTCGGCAAACGCTTCTTTTAGAGCAACAATCAAGGAGAAATTGCTCGGCTCAAGAAAGCAACGTGCATGAGAAACATCCTTGAGCTAAAAGATGTGAATGTCACCTTTACCGTCGAATCAGGTGATTTACATATTCTTCGTGATGTTTCATTGGATGTTCCAAAGGGTTCATTCCTATGTGTTGTTGGCGAGTCAGGTTGCGGTAAATCAGTAACCGCACAAGCAATAGTCCAGCTACTACCAGATAATGGCAGGGTTGATTCGGGAAGTATTACTTACTTTGATAATGATGAAGCCTTAGAGATAAATAAGCTGGAAAAGTTCGGCAAAAAGATGCGCAGTTTGCGGGGTGCGAAAATCGGCATGATTTTCCAAGACACCCTTTCCTCACTGAATCCGGCCCACAAAGTCGGCCGTCAGGTCGCCGAAACCCTGCGCCAGCACATGAATCTGTCTAAGGAAGAAGCGAAAGAGCGGGTAATTGAGCTTTTCAAGAAGCTAGGCATCCCAGATCCAGAGCGGCGTTATGACGCCTATCCCCACGAGTTCTCTGGGGGCATGCGACAAAGAGTAATGATTGCCATAGCTACCGTTTGTGAACCGGATTTGGTAATTGCCGACGAACCAACCACCGCGCTAGATGTAACGATTCAAGCTCAGATCATGACCTTGTTAAAAGATTTACAAAAGAGCGCAGGCAAAACCTTTATTTTAATTACTCACAATATGGCTCTAGTTTCTGAGGTCGCAGACCAGGTAGCGGTTATGTACTTGGGCAGAGTGGTCGAATATGGAAATGTGGACCAAGTACTTCGAAATCCTAAGCACCCATATACCAAGGCGCTATTACTAAGCGTGCCCTCTCTGGCGGCTGACAAGGATATTGAACTCAGTACCGTTGAAGGGCAAACACCATCTCCAGCAGAGGTAACTCAAGGTTGCGAGTTTGCAGGCAGATGCCCTTTTGTAATCGATGCTTGTCGCACTCAAACAATTCCACTAACCAGTTTTGGTGATAACCACAAGGTGCGCTGCATTCGCGCAGAAGAGATAGGAAAACTATCATGAGTAAAAAAGTGAATGCAGAAAAGCCGCTATATCAAGCGAAGGCAATCAAGAAACACTTTCCAGTAACTGGTGGAATCCTGCGGAGAATTATCGGTCAGGTTAAAGCGCTTGATGGTGTGGACTTAGATATTTATAGAGGCGAAACCATTTCGGTAATTGGCGAATCAGGTTGCGGCAAAACTACATTGGGAAGAATGTTGGCGGTTCTACAGAAACCCACCGATGGCGAGCTCGCCTTTGATTTCGGAAACGGTTTACAAAATGTTGTGAACCTGGATCGTGCCGAAGAGCTGGCCTTCCGCAAGAGAGTTCAGATGATTTTTCAGGATCCATACACCTCCTTCAACCCAAGACAACGGGTAGGTGCAGCAATGGACGAAGTGCTCCAAGTTCACGGAGTAACCGACCCAGAAGAGCGCTTTTCCCGCATAAAAGAGGCCTGTGAAATGGTCAATATGCGAGTGGAATACCTACAACGTTATCCGCATGAGTTCTCTGGGGGCCAAAGACAGCGACTAGCGATTGCCCGATGCTTGGCGGTAAAGCCTGAGCTAATAATCGCTGATGAGATTGTTTCCGCTCTTGATGTCTCAATCCAAGCGCAAATTGTTAACTTGTTACGCAAGATTCAAAGTGAAACCGGTTTGTCATTTGTATTTATTACTCATGATGTAGCCGTTGCGCGATATGTAGGACATCGTATAGCGGTTATGTATCTTGGTTCAGTAGTTGAAATTCTTCCTGCTGAGGCACTGCCCGATAATGCAGAACATCCTTACACAATCGCCCTGCTTTCTGCCGTTCCGGATATGGAGATTAAAGAGAAAAAGAAACAAATTGCTCTGCAAGGCGAGGTTCCTAGTCCGATAGATGCGCCAAGTGGATGCGCCTTCTCAACCCGTTGCCCATATGTGATGGATATTTGTAAGACCACTAGACCAACCTTGAGAATTGCCTCTGATGGTAAATCAGATCATCAGGTCGCATGTCATCTTGAGACCCCACCGACAGGAGCGAAGAAATGACTACACAAAAAAATCCACGAATCCTTAAAGGTGTAGTGCCTCCAGTCTGCACACCTTTCACCTCAGATTACCAAGTAGATGAAAAATCCTTGCGACGTTTAATAAACCATTTGATTGATGGAGGAGTGCATGGATTATTTATTCTTGGATCAACCAGTGAGGTGGCTTATCTAACTGACAAGAACCGTGCCGAGGTAATTAGAATTACGATGGATGAAGTTAAGGGTCGCGTTCCAGTAGTTGTTGGTGCCATTGATACGACAACCTTGCGAGTGATCGAGCATGTTAAGACCGCAGTTGCAGCTGGCGTTGAAGGAATAGTTATTACCGCGCCTTTCTACGTTCGAACCCACCCTGCTGAAATTGCCAACCACTTCCGACTTGTTAAAAAAGCTTGTCCAGATACCCCGATTTACGCTTACGACATACCGATTGCGGTCAACGGAGTGAAGCTTGATTTGGGCACATTGCTTACCTTGGCCAAAGAGGGTGTTATTCACGGAGTCAAAGATTCTTCAGGAAATGATGCGGGAATTCGTGCGGTGATTCTAGGAATTCAAAAATTAAATCTGAAGGGGTTTGTAGTTCTTACTGGCTCAGAGCTCACAGTGGATTCAGCGCTTATGTTTGGCGCAGACGGTGTGATTCCAGGAATCGGCAATATCGATCCAGCGGGATATGTAAAGATTTATGACTTGGTACAAAAAGGTGATTACGCCGCAGCTCGAAAAGAGCAGGAGCGGTTATTTGAAATGTTTGCTCTAGTTGATGTCGGAGCAGTCGACCGAATGGGCCGTGGATCATCTGCAATTGGTGCATTCAAAGCTGGATTGAAACTGCTTGGAATCATTGAAGATGCGCGCACTGCACCACCTGCAATCCCGTTGAATGAAAATGAGATTGCTGCAATTAAGCCATATCTAGAACGAGCTGGGCTAAAACTTAAATAAGTATCCAAATCAAATGGATTATCAAGTTCTAGCTACCAGAGGTGTGGGTGGCTATCGCCAGTACCGCATACCGGCGCTGGCGGTTACACCTTCGGGCAAAGTAATCGCAATTTACGATGGTCGTGCGGATCTTGATGATTTGCCGGGTCCGGTTGATCTGATAATTAGAACCAGCATTGACAATGGAGATACCTGGTCTGAACCTAATGTTTTCTTAGCGAGTCAAGAGATAACTGGTTATGGCGATGCCAGCATTATTATTGACCCATCTGTTGGTTCTAAGGGCAGGATAATTGTTCTATCGCAAACCTCGAAACTTGCTAGCTTTTTTGAAAGTTCGCTGGGCTCGGATCTAAATGATCCAACTGTTGTTCATATTGCACTTTCCTACTCTGATGATGATGGAATGAGTTGGGAACACGAAATCATTACCGAACAGGTTAAAGACAGCGTCACACATGGCATTTTCGCCACCTCAGGAATGGGTAGCCGAATCTCAAGTGGCCCGTATGAGGGTCGGCTGATTCACTCTTTTGTATTACGTCGTGGTGGCCAACTCCTGAGTGCGTTGGCATTCAGCGATGATCATGGATTGACTTGGAAACTCGGGGCTGAAATACCAGATGGCAATGAAACTGCAGTCGCAGCATTGAGAGACGGATCCATTTTGTTCCATTCGCGCTCAACTCCAAATCGAGTTAGTGGTAGATCTCTTGATGGTGGTATCACTATTAGCGAGCTCTTCCCACATCCAGAGCTACCAGATCCAAGTGATAATGGATCTTTATTGACTCTTAATTCAAATGAGTTGATATGCACTCACAACCACGACACAGATTTAAGAAGACATACTGTGGTCAAGCGCTCCTATGACGGCGGCAAAAGTTGGCCAGAGGCTGTAGTTCTAGAAAATGAAAGCTCCGCCTACTCAACAGCATGTCAGTTGTCAGATGGCAGAATCGGTGTCTTGTTTGAGCGCCACGGCTATACGGAAATGGTATTTGCTCGCTTTAATTTGAATGAGCTTAGACCTGTTGGACAGGCATTGCCGCTGCTTCTGGACCAAAACGGTATTTCATTTGATGTCATATTCCGCTTTGTCAGACCTGGTAGAGATCAAGAACGTTATGAGCAAATTTCGAAAGCAACCAAAAATAAGATTCCTAAAATTGATATGTCGGTCTTTCGTAAGTCAGAGCGTAAAGAGATTGGACCATCTAGCGGCTCTGCTAGTGGAGACCCGGTATTTACCAAATCAGAGTTTGAGGAAATCTTAGGACCAATAAGACCAGGCCTTCATGCCGGCGATGAACTTAGATTTAGTGGGCGATTAGCAAATCACAGTGCCTTCGAAATAACTGATGTCGAGATAACTGCTTTTGGAGAATCTGTGAGTATCGAGAATCAGAGGCTGAACCCTGGAGAAAGAGTGAATTTTCTCGATATTCGCCATGTGGTTTCCGAGCAAGAGGTCGAATTAGGTTTAATCACTGCAGCTTTTAGTTGGAAAGCACACAGTTCTACTCAGGAAATAATCTCTGGCAATAAGGTCATCAGACTCTCCACTGTAACTGGATTACCTACTAGTTAATTAGGATGCTCTTATGGAATTAGTTGTGGATTTGGGCCAATCCGGCGCCCGGATCAAAATAGGCGACCAAGTTTCTCAGTTAGCGATTGCTAAGCGCACAACTGATTCTGTTTCAGAAACCCTCGAGAAGGCATTTGATTTAATACCGAGAGCAACTTATGAGAAGGTTTATCTGAGCTTGACAGGCTTACTAGGCGATGTTGGAGATGTCGCCCCATATGGTGAGCTATGCCAAAGATTTTTTGACTCACAACAAGTTTTTGTGATGGATGATGGTCTAGCAGCATATTTGGGCGCCCTTGGTGAGAAAAATGGTGTGGTTCTAACTTTAGGCGGCGGCGTTGTTGCTGTTGCAGGCAATAACGGAAAATTCGGTCACGCAGATGGCAAGGGACAGATTTTTGGTGACTTTGGCGGCGGTTTTTGGGTTGGACAACAAGGATTGCGCAAAGCGATTTCCACGATAGACAAAAGAGATAATGCTCATGATCTAGTAAGGCTATTGAGTTCAGAGTTAGAGTCTCATACAAAACTGCAGAACAAGACCGGTGTAGAAGCTGCTGCACTTTGCATATCCGCAGCGAAAACCGTAATTCAGGGCGCTGAAAGTGGTGTAGTTACCGCACAAGAGATTCTGAAAACCGCAGCTCAATTTTTGGGCGCAACGGTAGTAGGTGCTTGGAGTAAGGTCGCAGAGAGCACAGAAGAGAGACCAGCAATAACCTTTTTAGGTGGGTTGTCACAAAGTAATTTCTACACAGATTTGATTCGCCAGGAAATCAGCAAAAAACTCAATTGTGATTATGTTGTAGCTGAATCAGATCACTTAACCGGGGCCCCTTTGGCGGCAAAGCTCTACCCAAATGGCGTAGAACCTCTCTTCAAAATCTGGAAAAGATAAGCACAAACTCAGATAGTAGAGTTGCGTTATGAGCACATATCGCATCGCAATAGTAGGAGCTGGACCTGCCGGCTATTTTGCGGCTCAGGCATTACAGAATTCTCAAACTGATAATTTGAATTTTGCCATCGATATGATCGAAAGACTTCCAACGCCATGGGGTTTGGTACGCAGTGGTGTAGCTCCAGATCATCCAAAGATCAAAACCGTTGCCAAAGTATTTGAAAAAATAGCAACAACGGAAGGTTTCCGACTTTTTGCAAATGTAGAGCTTGGTAAAGATGTCACAATCGATGAACTGGAAGAAATGTATGACGCGGTAGTTATTGCTACGGGAACCAGCAAAGGGAAGAAATTAGGAATTCCAGGTGAAGATCTACCCGGCTCCTTATCTGCTGCGGATTTTGTACCGTGGTACAACGCTCATCCTGATCATGCGAATGTTGAAGTTCCGTTAGATTGCGAGGCGGCTGTTGTAATTGGAGCAGGAAATGTGGCAATGGATGTGGCCCGTATGTTGGCTCTTGAACCAAAAGAACTCGATACGACCGATACAGCAGAACACGCTTTAGAAAAATTACACAAATCTTCCATTCGAAAAGTGCACATTTGTGGCCGTAGAGGACCAGAACACGCAGCATTTACCTCTCCAGAGTTGAGGGAGCTACCAAAGCTAGAACATACCGATGTTCATATTGATCAACATCAGATTGCCGAGGCCATTAAACGAGCGGAGGCTGAAGGCGAGCTACCAAAGGATTTGAAATCCAATCTCGATGCCATGCAGGTTATTGCAGAGTCTGAGAAAAAGGGCCATGAGCGCTCAATGTATTTCCACTTCTTAGCTACACCGTTGGAAATCCGCGGTAAAGACAAAGTCGAGGAAGTGGTACTTGCGATCAACCAGGTCCAGGATGGAAAAGTCATCCCCACCAACGAAACCTTCACTATTAAGTGCGGATTAGTAGTTTCAGCTATCGGATATGAAGCAGTAGAGATTCCTGGCCTTCCATATGAAAAGGGCAAGATTCAAAATATTGACGGCAAGATTTCAGGCCGTGGCTCTTATGTTGTCGGTTGGGCCAAGCGTGGACCGTCAGGCGTTATTGGAACCAACAAGAGCGACTCAACCGAGGTAATGAAATTGTTGGTTGAAAATCTAGGCACTCCAAAGCCACCAACTGACTTAGAGAAGAAACTTGCTGAGCGGGGCTCCATAGTTGTCACTCAGAACCAATGGGAAAAAATAAACGCGCACGAAGTTAGTAAAGGTGAACCACAAGGAAAACCACGCATTAAGTTAGTTCAACGACAAGAAATGCTAGGAATTAAGTAAAACAGTCGCATCCTTCATCATCTTGGGACACTTCCAACCTGGCGCGATGTTGCCTTCAAAGTGCCACCATTCATTTTTAAAAGTTCTGCATAGACCAAATTTGTAACCGTTCAACTCTAACCATTTAGCTGAATTTGGACCCTTAGGGTAATTCACATCAATAGCCAAACCCATGGGATGGTGAGAGATGTTTGGCGGCGCTACCCACTTTGCCGCCGCCTCAAAACTGCCATATTTCTTTTTGGCTTGATTAAACAAGTACTCTTGCCGCGCCAAACTGCGGTACCCAGATGTAATTGCGAGCGAAACTCCCTCCCTTTTTGCAGCAGCTTGAGCTGCTTTGAATCTCCACTCTAGGGTCTCATTTAATTTCTTTGGTGAAGTAAGTGAGTAGGGAAGCGGAGCTTCACCTAAAGAAGCCTCGGTTTCTAAACAACCCTTAACTACATTTGATATTCGCAACTCATAACTTGCCTTGTCTGTACAAATAACAGGAATATCAACTGCGGTCGCAGGGGATACTTGAGTGGCTAGCAAAGCCACAATCAACGCTATCCGCTTCACAATTCGCAGGGTATCAGGCGGATTTTGACTGGTTTTTCTGATGATAATATTCGCAGGCAGTTTGCGCCCGTAGCTCAACGGATAGAGCATCTGACTACGGATCAGAAGGTTTGGGGTTCGAATCCCTACGGGCGCGCTCCCACCGTTATCACTTGGCATTCTCCCTGACAATTTCCAAATGAGTTAACACTGTGGATATGAGTAGATAGATAACCCCAACTCCCAAGAGGAGACAAGAGCAGAACAAAACCATAATCCAGGCTTCATTAACTATTGCGAGAACTGACATCACTATATAAACCAACAAAGCAATTAACATAACGGTGTTGGTTGATTTCCTAAGCATCACAGCCTGTTTCTCTGCCCTATTTAATAGTTCATTCATGGCTTGAAACTTATCAGCAAATCTAGAGCTTGAGAGATCATTTCGTACCTCTGCCTGACATCTCCATGAACTTTTGGAGACCAACCCATTTTTATTCCTGCGAACTCAAGATCTCCTGAAAAATTTAATGCTTCACGAGTCAATTCTTCAGTTAGCAGCGAATGCAAATCACCATGAACAAAGCTATTTGTTTTCTGGAAAGGAAGATGAGCATCTATCCAGGGATAACCAAAGTCACTCTCGATGCTCGCGACGCCTGAGAAAATCAAACCCTTAAGGTGACCACTAGATCTTGCAGATTCAATATGTTCGGTCACGCGATTCGCATCACGAAGTTCAATTGCAGACCTGCCCCAATTTATGAAAATCCCAATAGGAACAGAAGCTAATTGGAGTGCAGAAATTTCATCTTCAAGATTTAAAAATCCCTTTTCAGGTGATTGGCCCTCAACCCACGCATCGCAATGTTCAATAGCCAATTGGGTTTTTTCCCAACTCCAAGAGGAAATTTCTTCGAGAGACTTTGCCAAAGAATTCACATCTCCAGTTTTTCGTGGAGCGGTATGGATTTCGACGGCCGATACCATTGATTTGCCTGCGGCATCATTGAGTACGTGAATGGCCTTTGCAATTTCCTTCACATCAGCGACTGCTGCATTTCTACCGCTCTCATCGCTTGATGCCAAACCATAATTAGTATCTTTACTAACCTTCGACATCACAAAAGGAATAGAAGTGATAACTGCTCGAAGATTTCGGGGAAAATTATTGATTAACCAGGAATTGTCGTGAGGATGAATAGAGCCGAGCCAGGGAATCTCGAGAGTAGAGATTCTTTCATCAGAAGATAGCAGTTCAAATAGCTGCTTTTCTTGATCAGGATTCCACACCTTGTGGGCGGGCGAAGCTGGGTATGCACCAACTATATATTTTTGAGCGTCGAGACTTGAGTTTGATGCAATCACCTTTGAATTCTAGTTGAACGAGTACCCTTTAGATATGAATTTACGAAAAACGGTGTTGTTGGTTGCAACTCTAAATTTCATCTATTTCGTAGTCGAATTTACCTTTGGGCGGATATACGGATCTCTCGCTCTGATAAGTGACAGCATTGACTTTCTCGAGGATGCATCAGTAAACCTTCTTATTGCATTTGCAATTGGCTGGAGCCTAAAGAGAAGAAAACAAACTAGTTATGCCTTGGCGATGCTTTTACTTGCTCCTGGAATCGCATTTATCTGGAATGCAATTCATCAGATTTCATCGCCAAAAGTTCCTGAAGGTGAGGGAATGAGCTATGTGGCGTTGGGAGCGTTGGCGGTAAATGTCTTCTGTGCATTCTTGATTGCAAAACACCGGCGAGAAAAAGGTGGGCTTGCAATGGCTGCTTATTACTCGGCGCGCAATGATGCGGTGGCTAACATCCTCATTATTGGAGCCGGCTTTCTGACTGTGCGGAACCCATCGATTTGGCCGGATTTAGTTGTCGGAATCTTAATCTTCCTCATGAATGCTGATGCTGCAAAAGAGATTATTGAGGCCAGTCATGACTCTGATAAAGAGCACCGCGCCTAGTATCTTTTAGTCATAGTTCAGAGTTTTCTCTGAATGCCAATAGGAGGAATCATGGCTTCATCTACACCACTTCAAATACCGGTCGAGAGATTAAATGGTCTACGGCGCTATAACGCAATTGCTGGGGTTTTTCACCTGATTCAAGCCGCCGCGATTGTAATTCTCGCAAATGATTTTGCTTTACCGGTTTCAGTTAGTTATCTACTTGAAGCACCAGTACCTGGCGCAAAGTTTGAAGATGTTGCGCTCTTCGATTTCCCAATAGCAGTCGGCGTCGCACTATTTTCCTTATTGAGCGCGGTTGCACATCTTTGGCTTGTTGGACCAGGCTTTAAAAGTTTTGCCAATGATTTGAGCAATAAGCGCAATATTGCACGCTGGGTTGAATATGCAATCTCTTCAACTTTGATGATTATTCTGATTTCTCTAATTAATGCGGTTTGGGACATCGTGGCTTTGATCGCGATTGCAGGCGTGAATGTTGCGATGATTCTTTTCGGATGGCTGCAGGAAAAGTATGAAGAGCCAGGCAAAGGATCGCTGTTACCGTTTTGGTTTGGTTGTATAGCTGGAATCGTGCCTTGGATAGCGATGTTCTGGTTGTTGTTTTCTCCTGGCAGCCAGAATGAAGCACCAGGGTTTGTTTACGGAATTGTCTTTTCCCTATTCATACTATTCAACTCATTCGCCATCATCCAATGGCTGCAGTACAAGCAGGTAGGAAAGTTTGCTGATTACCTAGTGGGAGAGCGGGCTTACATAACCCTTTCCTTCATCGCTAAATCAGCTTTAGCATGGCAAATATTCGGTGGAGTTTTGGCTCTTTAATTAACCGATTATCGGACGAAGCTCAATTCTTCGATTACAAGCCTTAGAGCCCTCAGCTGCTAGCTCTAAGGCTTGTTCTTTATTTGCAACTTCAATTATCCAAATACCTGCAGCGAATTCAGCTGAATCCACTAATGGTCCAGGTGTGTTGGAAACCTGGCTACCTCTACCATCAACAACCACCGCTTCTTTGGGGGACTCTAAGCCAATCGCCAGGAGGCGTTGACCGGCAGCAACTAACTTGTCATTAAAAGCATCTATCGCTGCGATCTCTTCGGGAGAATGAGGGGAGCGAGTCTGGGAATCGATTACTGATAACAAAAACTTCATAAGCGCAGTAAATACCATCTGAGTGTTTTTTAAGGTATTTCCCTTACACTCCCGCACATGAATTCCAGGGAGAAAATCGTTTACGAGCTGGCGGTTTTGTTCATTTTTATCGCCTCAGTATGGACCGCAGCTGAATTGGACTGGGGAATCGGAATAGGAATTTGGGTTGGTGCAGTTCTTTCAGCAGGCATGCTTCTAATTTGGGACATCATCGCAAATTAATAAATAGCAACCTTCCTGAAGAACCAATAAAACAAAACACTTTTCAGTAGTTTAAGAACAATCAGGGGTCCCTGCAATCACAAGGACCCCTGATTTATTCATCTACCTATTCACTAGGTTTGTTGAAATTAAAGTTTTGGAAGCATCACCTGATTGATTCCATGTGCCACCTGCTTATTGCCCTTGTTAATGTCGACCTTACTCAAAAGGACCACAGCGTTGGTATGTTTTGTTGCTTTATCAATCAATGTGATTTTTGTGCCATCAACTTTGACTCGGAAACTCTGTCCGCCAGCTGAGTTAAGGGTTGCGCCATTTGCCTGCAACGCAGCAGGAGACAAAATCGGATCTCCAACCACAACGTGATAAAGCAGTACTTTTTCTAAAGTCTCGGCACCTAATGTGGCAACTGCTGCGGCTATCGCCTCTTCACTAGTAGGTGCTTTTCCTGTCAGGTGTCTAACCAGCTTACGAAATGCACGATCTGTAGGAACAAATGCGGTTAGCGCAGTATCTCCCTTAGAGATTGCAGAAACCTTAGTTTCTGGCAGCGCTCCCCAGACATCCATGAAAACCGATGTAAACACATCAAAATCACCTAGATTGCTATCAAAAGATGCTCTAGGCAGATTCAATACTTCAGTTAATGGTGAGGTCTTTAACTCCGCTTCTGCTGCTTGGGCAGGAGAAATCGGTGAAATTGCAAGTGCAGATATGGCCGCTACGGTCGCATATCTTTTGAGCTTGTTCATGCTTTCCTCTTCTCTGTATTCAAGGAGTGCGGACAAAAATAAAACTTTGAAATGCAGGCGAATAATT
>JACCDJ010630284.1_pt1 | contig 19824 bp, 10 predicted proteins | sample 7444481 | NCBI WGS metagenome assembly JACCDJ01 (sample SAMN15323435, study PRJNA562643) | freshwater metagenome | isolation source: river surface water | place: USA:Blue River Watershed | collected 2017-08-15 | reverse complement strand
GAAGAACAGTGCTTTGACGATCACAAAACCCTAACACCATCCCGCACCGCTCTACACTCACCTCATGCACCGCATCCGCATCGCAGCACAACTACTACTCGGAGTCATGCTCACCTACGCCGGTATTACTCACTTAACTACCAGCCGTATCGAATTCCAAGCACAAGTACCCACCTGGCTTCCACTCTCACCTGACTTCGTCGTCATAGCATCCGGCGTTGTCGAAATACTCCTCGGCCTCTGCCTCATCTCGATGCAACGCCGTCGCCACGTAGGTATCGCCACCGCACTCTTCTTCGTCGCCATCTTTCCCGGCAACATCTCGCAATACGTCAATGGAATCGACGCCTTCGGATTAGATACCGACCGCGCCCGCGCAATCAGATTGCTCTTTCAACCACTACTCGTTCTCTGGGCGCTCTGGGCCACAGAGTTCTGGCAACCCCGCAAAACCACACCACCTGCCACCCAACGCGATGATCTCGAAGAAGACACCATCTACGGCTAATAATCATTTAAGACTTTTCTCAGACTTTCAGGCTCGATGATTAAGAGTTATAGGACAGTGACAATCTAAGCTTGTTTAAAGAAATAATAGACGGGGTTTCGACCTTTTCCAAGGGGAAAATAGGTAAACCTTCCTGACATTACTGCTGCTACTGATGACCGTACTGCTAACAATTGCCAAACCTTCCTGACTTTTTACCCCCAGGGCAGCAGATCTCTATGATGAAGCTACTGCTTGAATATTGATGACCTTTATGCACTTTTCCTAATCAAGTGGCTCTTGGATCCATTTTCCATTAGAAATTCGCCACTTCGTCGAAGTGAGGCCATCGGGGTAGTCAATGGTCACAGAAACATCATCCGCTTTGGCTCCCCAGTTACTTGCTTGAAGGCTTTGCAAGTTGAAGCTTTCGGCCCTTAGATATTTCGTCCAAGATTTACTTTCAACTCTGTAAAAATACTTGGCAGCTTTGAGTTCTGCACTGATATTTCTAGTTCCAAAGCCTTTGCTACGGACAGTGACAATAACTTCATCAATGCCAATATCGTCGATTCTGGACCAATCGATAGGTTGGAGATTCTCAATATTTGAATTTTTGGACAGAAAAGGAGTCAATTCCTTGCTCTCATTACAAATCAAAACAAGATGCTTAGCCGCCCTAGTCAGGGCTACATAAAATAGACGAAGCTCTTCCTCTTCAAGACCCTCATGCGATACGCCGAAAATTCTTTGAAGTCGCCATGTGTGGTGAATTGAGGGAAATGATCTTTCAATAGGATCCAAGAGAATTACCACGTCTGCTTCATTCCCTTTAAATCCATGGATGGTTGAGAAAAGAACTTTCTTAGAAAGCTCTGGGGGGAGCATAGACTTAACCTTTTCTCCGAATCTATCTAGGAGACTGCTACCTCTTTGTTCGCCGATTTTTACGTAATACGGGATGCTGACTCGGTTGTGACCAAGAACTGCGACAGAGAACTTTCCTCCAAGTTGAATCAACATTTTGGTGAGCGCAGGCGTTAACCGATCACCCTTGTAAATTAAGTCTTCGCTAGATGAAATACTCCGTCGTTTCAACTCAGCAAGTCGTATCGATCCTAGAGCGTCTGATTCTGCCAGAGAAGGGGTACCTAGCCCTTTCATAACTCCATTTGATAATTCAACAATTGACGCCCCAGAGCGGTAATTCTTCACAAGTGAATATTTCTTAAAATCGCCAAAATAATCCGAATAGGAATTGAAATACTTAAGTTCTGAGCCAGCGAATGAATTTATTGCCTGCCAATCGTCTCCAACACAGAAAAGTGAGGCCTCATGATTCTTCTTAAAAATTGAATCGATCATTCTAAAGAACTGCTCACTAAAGTCTTGAAATTCATCAACAAATACAAAGCGAATATCTCCAAGATTACCCTGGGTTCTCTTGCGTACAAATCCCAACTGATCTTCTTCGATTTTTTGCACACCTCGATTCACTAGACCATCGAAGTCGTCATTATCACTTTGTTCTAGGAATTCCATGTATCTAGAAAATATTCTAACAAGCAGCTTTAAAAATTTTAATTCGGCTCTATCTTGAGGAATATATGCATCAACAAAATCTTTGAATTGCTCCGCACTCAGATTTCTTTTTCGAATTTTACTAATTGAATTGCTCACGGTACTTGTGAACTGATAGGTACCTCTATTTTCAATTCTTTTCCAGATTTCTTCGTCAGATAATCTTTTGACGCTTAATCCAAGCTCGGTCAAATCTGTGACAATTCGACTTTCTAGATCTTCAAGTGAATCTAAATTGAGATCCTCGGGGTAATAGGACAGCAATTTCCACCCAGGCTTGTTTGCCCAAAAGTCCTGTTTCTCAATTATCTCAGAGTCGTATTGGGGGTTCCCTCTCATGCCAAAGTATTCAATTATTACACCCTGATCCTCGCCAAGTTCGATTGTGAAATCAGGTCTGTACGGCCGATCCCATTTGAAGTACTTCTCGTATTTATAGTCAAAATCATGCTGGAATAGAAAGTCTGCGATTATTTTCTCGCCGAGCGATTTTATTGTCTCTCCTCTCATTGATTCGTTTGAGAGACCCCGTCGAAAGTTCAGGAATTGCTCTTTATCATTCAGTAAATGCCATCCACCACTTTTTACGGTGTGCCAATCCGTGCGAAAAAAACTGAGCATTACGCTCATGATGTCTTCTGCAAATTCCTTATCCTCGAGCAGATTCTTCACGATAGATTCGACCGCAAGAATCTTTGAACCTTGCTGCTCGGTGTTATCAATCAAGAGAGCCTCTTCGGGATGGACAATTCCATAGGCGAGAGCATGAAAGGTCATCACATGGCATTTTTCGAATTTTGGGGAAAATGTTGTAAGACGATTTAGCACCTCAGTTGCAGCAGCCCTATTGAATGCCAGAATAAGGATTTCACTCGGATCCACATTACAAAATTCAGTCAAAAAAATAGCCCGATTAACTATTGTTCGAGTTTTGCCGCTTCCAGCTCGAGCAGTAACAAGGACTCGCTTCTCTGTTGCTGCAATTGCTTTTAATTGATCTTCGTCGGGACTTGCGGTATCTAATTCGTCGAATTTGTTGGCAACCCACTTAAGTTGAAGCTCCAATATCTCATTACGAGAAATCAGTTCTTCATAGCGATCCAAGATTATTTTTTCGGATTTCAAGTAGTTGTTGGAAATTACAGATTTAATCCATGCTCGATCTGGAAGCTCGGCTTTGGTTTGCTTTTCTTGAATAGCCGACCGATATGGACTTTTTTTGAATCCATTCCTGAAATCTGCAATGGAAAATACATACAATCCTGGCAAGTCATAGAAAGAGACAAATATTGACCCTTGACCAACTTCTTTGATCTGACCGCTTCCATACGTAGGGTGAGAAACAACTTCACCCTCATCTGGACGACTTAACTCTGTCATGAGTAAAGGTTACATATGAGGTCTATATAAGTCTGCACTCAGGAAGAGCGGAATTCCCGCTCGTAGACAGGTCTATTAATTCAAAGGACCCTGGAACCGGGTTAGAAGGCTTCCGGGACACATCACAGATCTGATTTAGAAGCACTTTTTTAAAACTATTTGCACGTTTGCTTCTACTTTCCTCACGCTCATTTCTTATAATACCAAAGTACCTTTTTAATAATCACTTCTTTGCCATGAATTCATAATTTCCTAAAGTGCATACAACAGTGCACGGAAAAGAAAAATAGATGAATAATCGGAAAGAGCCATCAATAGGTTCCGAGCAAGTGGCTTTTGATCTCGGCACGTCGAGACGCAATGCCAATTACATAAAGGATCAGGAAAGCTTTCCTCCAGTCATGTGGATTGGACGCCAATGGCGGAGACCTACTTGAATTCATTGAAAACTGGAATCGGAAATGCAGAAAATCATGTTTGCATCTGCGGACACTTGATGTGAAGACATGAATCTAGGGATGCTGGGACATATTGCGCTATTGCACGAGCTTGGTGTGATTGCAAAGCTCCACTTCCAGTAATCGAGCCTGATCGTGTTAAGCCATTCCAGTTCGCTAGCACTGGGTATGGAAAGAAGCACGCTCTAACAAAGGGTCTCTATGCCTTACGCAAAGAAGGGCACAAGGCTCGTTGGCTTATCGAAGTTGCATGCTTCAAATGCAAAGCGACTGATCAGTCGATTTATCCTGCCCCACTAAACAGGGTTGGCCGAGTTACAAATACTTCAGGCCATAGAAATGTCTTACTTTGCCAGCCCTGCATTGATGAGATTGGAGGAGCTTTCTACTACTGATCAATAAGATCAATAGCATCAACTTGACTAAATTTTGTTACCTGGCTGTAGCAAAATGAAGAATTTACTCTATATAGAGAACTTTGATCAGGTTGATGCTATTGATCGCTTCAATCAAGTTGATAAATTAACATGGCGAAATTTTGCACTTCTTGTGGGAACCTAGATATCGATCACAATGAATTGAATGTTGAACCCTGGGCCTCTGCAATATGTGCAAACCCCAAGGGAGAAAGCCAACTAAATTTCGTAAGGAGTTTTAGCGAGAGTCATATTTGCTATTCAAACTTGCTATTTTGCTGTTTACAAAAGAGATTTGAGTTTTTTCTCCATAATAAGCACGAAATCTTCCTGCACAATTGCTCCAATTAATTGACTTTTTGGATGCACTTCCACTTGTCCGGGCGAGACCTTAAGCTCGGATCATGTGGACGCTAGAGGATGAGCAAGCCCTTCGTGAGGATTTGATTGACAAGATCATTTCAAAAGCGAATGAGGGCGATGGAATGCTTTCCCGTGCCGAACTCGGCAGCTTCTCATATGCGGGTCAAACTATTCGGGTCATCGACTCGCAAGGTGGTATTTGGAATCCAGGTGCATCTTGGACGCTCGGCGAAGAACTGCGAGCAACCCTTTCAATCAACACGACAAATTCAGGAAAATACGAAGATCAAGAAGTCTCAGGAGGCCTCTGGCGATATGACTATCAGTCTGGTGGGACCGCTGGCAAAAACACAAAGATGCGAAAGGCCATGGAATTACAACTTCCATTGATTTGGTTTGTGCAACAAGATTCTGGTCGTTACGTTCCCTACAGAGTTTTCATCATCAGCGATTATCCTGATCAGGGATATTGCCTTATCGCCCCTGACCTTTCGCTAGCTACAGCATCTCGATCAGAATCTTTGATTGAAAGAAGATATGCCGAACGCATGATGAAACAGCGACTGCATCAACCTGCATTTCGTGCCCGAGTAATCAGTGCCTATGAGACAAAGTGTGCAATCTGTCGTCTGGGCCATGGTCGACTTCTGGATGCTGCACACATTACTCCGGATAGTGATGAGACTTCTTCAACTTCAGTGACAAATGGCTTAAGCCTTTGCAAAATTCATCACACGGCCTATGACATAAATATTGTGGGAATAGACCCTGACTACATAGTCCACATTCGCCAGGATATTTTGGATGAAAAAGATGGCCCTATGTTGGAGCATGGAATCAAAGAAATGGATAAGACCAAGCTTTGGATTCCGCCAACTCCGGGGGAGAAGCCAGATCAAGCTCGGCTCGAGGTTAGATTCAAGGAATTTAGCGGTCAAGTGACTAAATAATGGTCACAAAAACCTAAGGCACTAAACAAAGTCAGACCCAGAAGATAGGTTTTGCCTATGACTGCGCCTCGATATCAAGTTGTCCCTCAGCCAATAGGAACGATTCTTACATGGGTGAAGTCCAAGGAAATAGCTATCCCTGAAATTCAGCGACCTTTTGTTTGGGATGCTTCCAAGGTGAGAGATCTTCTTGATTCCCTATATCAAGGCTTCCCAATTGGATATTTGATTGCTTGGAGCAACCCAACTGTCCGCTTGAAGGATGGAGGACATGCAGCTGGAAAAAGAATTTTGATCGACGGTCAGCAGCGAGTCACAGCGCTTATGGCCTCGCTTCTTGGGATCACGATCATTAATAAGGATTACGTAACCACAAGAATCACGATTGCCTTCAACCCATTAGAGGAAAAATTCGAGGTACTCAATCCAGTAATCGCAAAGAGCAAAGAGTGGATTCCAGATGTTTCCGCAATCTTTTCTGCTGATGTCCACATGTTAAATCTTGTAGATGATTATTGTGCAAAAAATGAGGGGGTCGATAAAAACAAAGTTTTTGATGTTTTGGACAATCTTGTAAAGATTCAAAACAACGTGGTTGGCGTAATCGAACTTTCAAATGAGCTTGATATTGAAACCGTAACCGAGATATTCATTCGGGTAAATTCCCAGGGTGCTCAGTTATCACAAGCAGACTTTGCAATGTCAAAAATTGCGGCAAATGAGACCTATGAAGGTAATCTCCTTCGCAAGGCAATCGACTATTTCTGTCACCTAGCAGTTGCACCTGAATTCATCACGACAATCCAAGAGCGGGACAAAGACTTTGCCAAGTCTGAATTCTTCCCAAAAATGAAGTGGATCGCTGATGTAAATGAAGATATTTACGATCCTTCATATACTGATATGTTGCGTGTTGCGTTTGTTTCTGAGTTTGGCCGTGGAAAGCTCCAAGATTTAGTAGCACTTCTCTCGGGAAGAAATTTCGAAACGAGAGAATTTGAAGAAGCCATTGCTGAGGCTTCCTTTAAAACACTCAAGGAAGGAATTCTGAACTTCATGAATAAAACGCAATTTCAGCGCTTTGTCATGATTGTAAAGTCAGCAGGTTTCGTTTCAAATTCCCTACTCGGCAGTCAAACTGTTCTAGATTTCGCATACATCGTCTACTTGCACGGCCGTGCCAAAAAGATGGACCCAGCTGAACTCGAAACCATTGTTCGTCAATGGCTTGTAATGGCAATGATTACTGGGCGCTATTCAGGTCAAGCAGAATCCATCATGGATCAGGACATTCGCCAGATCAACCAAGTTGGACTAGTGAAATACACCAAATTGATTATGGACTCAGCATTAACTGACTCTTTCTGGGACTCACTTCTTCTGCAGGAGATGGACACATCATCGGTAAATAGTCCTTATCTATCGATCTTCTTCGCAGCTCAAGTCAAAAATGGTGACAGAGGGTTTCTCTCAAGAGATATCACGGTTTCGACCATGATTCAGAACCAAGGCGATATTCACCACATCTATCCTCGAAAGTTCTTAAAGTCTCAAGGCTTAAGTAGAACTAAATATAACCAAATTGCAAACTACGCTATGACTCAAAGTGAGATCAACATTGCAATTGGGGCAAAGGATCCAGACAAGTATTTTGCCGAGATTATCAAGCAGATTGAGACAGGCAAACTAAAATATGGTGGCATAAAGGATGAAGTTGAACTCAAGAAAAATTTTGAGGAGAATTGCATCCCGACGGCGATGCTTAAATCAGGCGTGATGGATTACGACGATTTCCTAGGAGAACGCCGAGTTCTCATGGCCATAAAGATGAAAAAGTATTTTCAGTCTCTGGGCGAAGTAGAAATGGAGACAGAGTAAATGTCAGATATTCCTATGAGAGTTGCGAAGCCAGATCTCTTGGTTGAAGCGCAGATAAATGCTGCTGGAGTTGGATTAATTAATACTTTTGTCGCAGACTTATTTGCCTTCATTGACAAAGGCATGTCTAAATCCAATGGTCAGGATTGGCTGGTTAAGTTACAGGCTCAAGACATCAAGTCTGGAGAAGTTAATTACAGAGACCCATCAGTGTTACTCAAAGAGATTGCGAAGAAGGGCCAATCCCCACTTCGGAAGCCGATTTCATCTTTGGTCCCAGCTGCACATTGGAAAGATTTCTACAATCGTTTAGATGAAATTCTCGGTGAACGTCACCTTTGGGTACACAACTCGGTTAAAGCGGATGCCGAACAACTTAAATCTTTAGTCGTGCTTATTAATAAAGTGTCGTGGACGTTAGAGCTACCAGTTGTACGAGAGTGCTCAGAATTATTGGAGTGGATGAATCCTGAGGAAACCGAAGTCCCGATAGATACGCCAGAGCCAGAGACATCACCTTCTGAACTTGTGGCCCAGCTAGGGGAGTTCACAAAAGATGATGAGGCCGCAGTTGGATCACCAATCCTTGGACCATTCTCTTCTTACTCCTACACGCTCCACATGAATGGAAGCATCAGATATCGATCTACTGATGAGCTTCTTGAAGACCTCATTGATGAGGCTGGGACTCTCGGCGCCCTCCTGATCGCCAGAAAACCCAGCGGGGGCCGGCTCAGAATTACGCCTGATGGGACAATCGCTGCCTATTTTGGGGATTCTTGGGGATTTCTCGCTCAAGTTGAGCCACAAAATTGGTTCCCAGGCCATTTAAGCTGAGTTTTCTTATTTTAATATTTTTAATATCTAATTAATACTCTTGACAAGCATTTAATTTATTATTACTGTAAGTTATATATTAATTACAGGGAGTAACTAAATGAGCACAGATATCCTTCAGGGCCGAATTCTTACGGGGTACCACCGTGAGGACACCTTTATCGCCAGCCGAAAGTACATGGGCGGCCGTCCGGTTTATCACCTCGATATGTGTATCGCTCAGCTCACTGCTGGTGTGGATGCCCCACCTGTAGGGATAGCCCAAGAAGACAATCGAATCGTCAAGGAAAGCCGTGGGCGACTCTTCCGTGATTATGTAAATACCAACAAGGAGTGGGCCAGTCCAAGCCTTTTGTTGTGGTGCCCAATCGATATTTTGAGTTTTGAAAGCCTGCCTCAAATTAATGATCTAGTAAACGATCCTTCAGTAGTTCTGGGCGTTCTTTCAGTTCCAAGAAACTCCCGTCAAAGCATCAAAATCCTTGATGGTCAGCACAGAATTCTAGGATTCCACTTTTGGATGGACCAGCTCAATAAAGAGTTGCAGTCGGCAAAACTTAATCTAGCTGAAGCCAAAAAAGCTGGCGCTCCCAAGGTAATCGAAAATGCAACAGAAAGAGTTACGAAGGCAGAAGAGAATTTAGAACGTAGCGTAAAAGAATCTATCGGAATCGACATTTTGATTTGTTCTTCTGCAAAAGAAGCCCGTCAAATATTTGCTGATATCGCAAACAATGCCCAAGGCATGGTCAAGGCGCTCGCCATTGGTTTTGATCAATCCAAGCTAGTAAACCGAGTAACAAGTATTGTCGCCTCAGACTTTCCTCACCCTCTTCTTGATGGAAAAGTGGATTTCAACAAAGACCGGATTGCAGGGGAGAGCGAGATGCTCATTTCTGCAAAGACACTTGCAGATTCAATTCGTGCCCTTGGTGTCGGTATTGCGGGAAGAATCAGTAGAACCCAAGAACTAGAGTGGTCAGATGACGACTTAGCGCACCGCACTAGAAAATTCTTAGATGCGCTACAAGTAGCCTTCGCTGCAGAATTCAAGAAGAAGCCAATAGATTTTCGCAAAACAAGCTTGCTAAGCAGTGGAACGATTTTCCGAGTTCTTGCCGGAGTTTGGTTTGACCTCACAAGTAGCACCAATGCTCAAGGTAAATCAATCAAACCTCGAATGAGTGTCGAAGATGCAACTTCCTTCTTCATGAAGTTAGCTCCACACATGACTATTCCGATCAAAGTGGGTAGTCCTTGGCTTACAACTGGCGTGTTTCCGAGCCCTGCAAATGGCGCATCTGTAACAGCACCGGGATCTCGTAATCAAGAACTGAAAAAACTAACTCTAGAAATTACTAATTGGGCCCTTAAGCCAGAGAGTTTCCCTTTTAAGTAAGGGGAGTTGGTACTGATTATGGTTGCTAAAGACGTAATACAACGTGAGCAGAAGTTTGTTGATCAAGCACTAGATGCCCGTGAGTCTCGCCGAAACGATCGAGATTCAGGTAAGTACTCTCTGGCTGGAGCACTAGCAACTCCCATCAAAACAATGGCTGGTGGGAGACTTCAAAAACTGCGAGAGATAGGTGACAGTAGCGAAGACGTTTGTTTCGCCAATGTAATAAACGAGGAGAACGAGCGCTACTACATTGGCAAATTTGCAATTTATAACAGCGAATCGGACCTTTTAGTCTCTTCTTGGAAATCAGAAGTTGGTGCACTCTTTTATCGATCTAGCATTAAGGATCCACTTGGACTTGCTGGAAAGTGCCGCTTACTTTTTGACAAGCCGAATCACGTAAAAGATGTTGAGGAAAATCTATACAAGGAGCTTCAAACTAGAATAGAAAACCTCACAAGAAACCCCAATTCTGATGTTTCTGATGCGGTGCTAGATGAACTAGAAAAGGGTAGCAGCGGGTCGCTTAAGGAAATCATTAAGACTATCCATGCTTCCCAGTATGAAATTATTAGTGCAAAAAGTGGCGGTCTTCATGTTATTCAAGGCGCACCGGGAACTGGAAAAACCGTTGTCGGAGTTCACAGAGCTTCTTGGCTTTTATTCCCTGGCAACGATGAAGATCTAAAGGCAGAAAAGACATTAATTGTTGGACCAAATATTGCTTTTATCCGTTACATCGAAAAAGTAGTCCCTAGCCTCGGTGACGAGAAAATTGTTCATAAGGATTTAACAAAGCTCGGCCCAGCTGTAACGGTTAGCGGCTATGAAGAACGAAGAATTGCCAAGATAAAAGGTGATGTTCGAATGAAGGCTCTGCTATTGCAGGCAATCAAAGACCGCCTTAAATTTCCCCAAGATGAAGTTATCTTTAATCCTCCAGGGCAGACCCGTCCGATTGCTCTTTCCGCCGAGGGTATTAAGTCCAAAATGGAACAGTTACTAGAAGATTCAGTTATTGGTGCGGGAAGAACCGCCTATAACGGATCACGATCTAGCTTTAGAACCTGGCTACTCAATGGCGTTAATGCCATTCTTAAAGAGAGTTTTGAGAGTGAAAGTAAGTCTTCACGCAGTACGCCATTCTTGAAAGAAAATGACATCGAAGCGCTCACCGAACGTATCTGGCCTTCCTTGAGCCCAGCTTCTTTTTTGCGTGATTTTTACTCAAGTCAAGGCCGTGTAATAACAGCGGCTAAGGAGTTAGATTTTCAAGTAAAAGAATTGATGCTCTTAGATAGAAAACCGTCACCACAGATTTCCAAAGAGTCATGGACTCTTTCTGATGTGGCACTCCTTGATTTTCTGGAGAACCACATTCAAGGCACAGACCCTTCAGAGCAATTCGATTACATAATCGTCGATGAAGCGCAGGATATGACCCCTATGCAGCTTGAGTCCATCAGGCGAAGAAGTGGTAGTGGGGATATTTTGCTGATGGGTGACCTAGCTCAAGCGACTGGCCCTTGGGTTCACACTAGCTGGAATTCAATTGCTGATTGCGTGAATAAGCCAATCGAAAGACTCGATGAACTTGAATTTGGCTACCGTGTTCCTAAGCAAGTATTTGAATACGCCTCAAGGGTTTTGTCCCACATTAATCCGCATCTGAAATCCCCTCGCCTTGTTAGAGATGTTAAAGAAATTCCAATCGTAAAAAACTTTGACGACTACAAAGGACTCTTTGGAGGTCTTGTCAAAGACCTTAAAAAACTTGGAAATATTTCAACCCATACTGGATTAATAGTTGGCGACGACCAGGCAGAAACTTTGATCGAGATGTTAAGAGATTCCGGAATCGAATTTACTGTTTTAGAAAATGATAGCCCTACTGAGGGATTAAATATCGTTCCTGTCAGTCGCCAGAAGGGTCTTGAGTTTGATGATGTAATTCTTGTTGAACCTCAAGACATCATCGATATCGAAGAGATTGGTTTACGACAACTATACGTTGCTGTAACTAGATCTCTTAGGGGTCTTTCAATTTATTCGACTGGTGAACTACCTGTTCAACTTCTAGAAGAATCCTTCGATCTTGATGCATTAATTGAGGAGTATGGATACCTAACAGAAGAGGCTGAACCCGCTTCAGATTTTAGTGAAATTAAGAGAGATGTAGAGGGCTATTTGAGAATTAAGGGGCTCACCCTTAAGGAATTCGTCTCAAAGGTTAAAAAAAGCGACGGCGAATAAGAATGACCACCATTTGCTCCAGAATTTTCTGGGAAATGTCACCCTCACTAAGTAGGTTTAGCGCATGCCATTAGACCAAGGACTCCTCAAAGGAACCCAATCTCGAGAGTGGGTCGTAGCCAAGCCCCCAACCGGAGCCATCCCACAGTGGGTCTATACAGGTCGTGATGAATCTGGGCTCGGCCCGATCTATGTCGCACTCGCTGCTATTTCAGCACCGCCATCCCGAGAAACAATGCGGGCTCTTCACGCTGCATACAAAGGAAAATCGAATATTCAACTAGTTGTGGGTGCAGTTCTTGGAAATCAGGTTTGGATTTTTGGACCCGACGAAAAAACCGAAGTTACTGAACCGCTCGCCCTCGATCAGGGCTGCCGACAACTTCAGTCCGCTTTGGATGAACCAGATGCAATCGCTGCATACACCCGTCTCGGCCAATTTCGCAGATCGCTCGATACAACTTCTTTGGTTGGAGTCACAAACAGTGGATTGTTTGCCAGCTATCACATTCGTGAAAACGTACCAAAGAGAAATGATTGGAAAGAATCCTGCGAAAAGGCAAAACCTCTTTTAGCCCTACGAAACGAACATCTAATCAATGCCCTCGGCTTCAAATCTGAGAAGACAGCAGGCAACGCACTCCTACTAACGACAGGAACACCTCAATCAAAGGCAGTCGCAATTCTCTTAGATGAAACTGAACAGTTTGATGCAACGAGTGCACGACATACGGGAATCTCTCCAGTTGCTTTCGGTTTAAATATCGCAGCTCGTCAAGGTGTCCCATGGTTATTCGTACTTAGAAAAGATCAGATAAGAATTTATCCGGCTAAAGATGGTGTAGGTGTCGGTCAAAAAGGACAAGTTGAAACATATCTAGAAATCGATCTTGCTGCGATTGATTCAGAACGTGCAGGATTACTCACTCTTATTTTTTCCGCAGATGCTTTAGAACCAAATGGAACTGCGAATGATTTACTTCAAGGATCGCAATTATTCGCATCACAACTGGGTTCTCGACTTCGAGAACGAATTTATGAACATGTCGTACCGCAGCTTTCTAAGTCTGTTGCAGAGCATCTACGAGAGCAAGGCACGAATTTGGATACCGAAGGTTTGGCACTGGCCTATCGATTAACTTTAAGAGTTCTTTTCAGGCTTCTCTTTCAGGCTTACGCAGAAGACAGGGGACTACTTCCTGCTGGTAGAAATGAAGGATATGACGCTAATAGTTTAAAAACTATAGCAAAAAGAATTATTAACACGCCGCCGGAACAATTTGGAAAATCAAAGACTCTCTGGTTCGACCTCGTCCAGGTTTGGGATGCCATTGATGAAGGAAATGAAACCTGGAATGTTCCCGCATATAACGGAGGGCTTTTTGGTACCGACCCAATCATTCATCCAGAAGGCGCACTAATTGAAAAGTTAGGCATTCAAGATGATGTTCTGGGTCCAGTCCTGCAGCACTTACTTATTGATATCTCTGAGGACGGAGTTCTTGGCCCTGTTGATTTTAGGTCACTTAGTGTTCGAGAGTTTGGAACAATTTACGAAGGCTTGCTCGAGTCAAGTCTTTCTGTAGCTACGACTGAATTGGCCGTGGATAGTTCCGGTGTCTGGATACCAGCAACATCCAAACAAAATGTTCTTGCATTACCAGGCGACGTATATTTCCATTCATCTTCTGGTGAAAGAAAGGCAACTGGCTCCTATTTCACCCCAAGCAATGTTGTTGATTTTCTGATTCAAAGTACCCTAGACCCAGCTCTAACAAGACATCTAGGGAGAATAAAGCGACACTTAGATAAAGGCGATAACGCCTCCGCTACTCGTGAATTTTTTGATTTCCGTGTGGCAGATTTAGCGATGGGATCTGGGCATTTTTTGGTTGCTGCAGTAGATCGAATCGAATCTAGAATGCGGACATTTCTGTCCGAGCAAGAAACCCAAGTTCCAGGTATTAACGCCGAACTCGCTAGATTGAAATCAGCAGCTCAAACTGCGCTTGGGAAAGATGAATCTATTTTTGGAGAAATAGAGCCCGCATCTCTGTTGCGACGCCAAATTGCTCGCCGATGTATTTATGGATTGGACGTTAACCCACTAGCGGTCGAACTTTCCAGACTGGCTCTTTGGATTCACACTTTTGTGCCTGGACTACCTATGTCGAGTCTAGATCACGGATTAGTCTGTGCAAACAGTCTCACTGGCATCGGCTCGGTTGAAGAAGCCCTTCGAGAATTCTCTCCAGATTCTACTGAGATATTGTCTGAGCGAGGACGTGGGGTAGCTGTTTCTTTTTTTGAAAATGGGTTTGAAGACTCTCTGGATTCTTCTAAAGATCTACTCTTGGAAGCGGCTAATTCGGACGAGGCGAGCAAATCCGAAGTTCACAAGTCAGCTTCAATTTCAATCGAGGCAAAGAAGGCGGCGGAACCAGCGTTCCAGATTTTCAATGCAGCGATTGCTGCACGGCTGGGATTAATTGAAGTACCAGGAATATTCGAAGAATCACACTTGATTACATTGGCCAAGAACCCAGAAGTTCGTGAGGCGATCCGAAAGCTATCACCCGCACATATGCCTTACTTGTTCCCAGAAGTTTTTGTACGAGAGAACCCTGGATTCGATGTCTTGCTAGGGAATCCTCCATGGGAAAAACTTCATGTGAACAGTGATTCATGGTGGTCGGCAAAGTTCCCGGGATTCAAGTCCATGAACTCTGATGAAAAAGCTTCTTATTTGTCCAATCTTGAGAGCAAGCGACCTGATTTAACAGAAGAATTTGCAAGTGCGGTTGCGACCACCAAAACAATTTCTGAAAGCATAATCAAGGGTCCATTTCCAGGGATTGGCGACGCACACGTTGATTTGTTTGCCGCATTTGCCTGGCGTTTCTGGGCGCTACTGCGCAGCGAAGGTGGCTTGGGAATCGTGCTGCCAAGAGGTGCGCTGTCTGGTGCTGCAACAGCACAATGGAGAAGGCAGGTTTTCGTAAGGTCTGACGTGAAGGCCGTTACACTTCTCAATAATAAGGGCTGGGTTTTCCCAAACGTGCACCCTCAAACTTCAATATCAATTCTATCCATCAATAAAAATGTTGATCCTCCACGTCTTCGTATGGTTGGACCTTATGCATCCGCAGAAGAATTTGGATTAGTCCAGCAAGAAATTGATGGGCTATCCAATCTAATCGACCCAAGAGTTCTAATTGAAGGATCAGAATCTGCTTCAATACCACTTTTGCAAGGTTTAGGTATTGAAATATTCAATCAAATGAATCTATCACCTAAACTTTCAGAAAAGATTTTCAATTGGGAAGTCCGTCCGGTACAAGGCGACATCAATCAAACTAGCAATAAAGAATTGATTGATTTTTCCACCTCAACCAGTTTAAAAAAATCTGAGTTAGAAGTTTGGACAGGGAAAACGTTTAATATCTATGAGCTAAATCAAGGCCCTCTTGTCGGCAAAACTAACCGCATGCAACTCAAAGCTTATTTAACTGAGAAGTTAGTCAGGCAAGTTCGATTAAGCTCCAGTTCTTTTTATGGATTGAAACTAGGCAAACCACCACTTGAAAAGCTTCCAGTTGAGGACTATCGATTAGCTTTTCGTGATGTAACAAATCGAACGAATTCGAGAACAGTCATCTTCAGTATTATCCCAAAGGATGTTTGTCTTGTGGAATCTGCACCGTATCTATTCAGGAAAGGGGGATCCACGAGTACAGAAGCATATTTATTAGGAGTCTTTAATAGCATCATTTTTGACTGGTACGCAAGACTATTTGTAGAAGGTCACCTGAAGTTCTATATACTTAACAATCTTCCAGTCCCGAGAATTGATTTGGAGACTAAAACAGTTCATCGAGAAATCAAAGAGTTTGAGAGAAATTGCAACTTTACTTTAATTCATGATCGAATCGTTGGACTAGTTGGAAAACTATTGTCGAGAGATGTCAGATTAGAAGGTTGGACCAGTTCACTTGGAATCGCTTTTGAAAATTTTTCTAGTGGTGATTCCGTAGAAGAACTAATTGCCGAGATAGATGCACTAGTGGCCAAGCTTTATGGTCTGAATGAAACTCAAATTAAATATATATTCGAGAATTTTCACCGAGGCGCTGACTACAGCGAACGCTCAAATCGAGTAATCACTTACTTCAGAGGAATAGAAAATGGATGATAATCTGAATTTGCCCATGTTTGCGAGCAATAGACCCGATAAAGGGGAAACTGTTGCAAATGAGTTAAACAGGCTCTTCGGTTTGATGCGCAGTAAATTGAGAGAGACACCAAATATTGCAATTGCGACCGCATTTCTTAATCCAGCTGGATTTAATTTAATTGCTGATGAGCTTGAGAAAGCTCCAAAGGTTCGCCTATTACTTGGTGCAGAACCCGACCCAGAAGTCATAAGGGCGATTAGTGATTCAGACGCCGACCGCAATATTCGTTTAGCCGATGCACTTCGGCGACATTCTGATTGGATGATTGCAGAACGTGATGCTCTTGGATTTACACGAGAAGCCTCGACGCAAGCGTTGCGATTAGTCGAATGGTTAAAGCAGATTGATGGTGAGGCCAAGCCAAGAGTAGAAGTGCGCAGATTCACTAATGGTTTCCTTCACGGAAAAGCTTTTATTTCTGAAGATTCAGCTCTTCCAGCAGTCTTGGCTGGTTCAAGCAATTTTACTTTAGCGGGCTTAAGTTTGAATGCGGAATTAAACTTGGGTTATGGAGCTGGAGATCAAGTACACGGCAACCTAGTACGAGAGTGGTTCGAGCACTATTGGGATAAAAGCGAAGAGTTCGATTTAGTTAAGATTTATGAAGAGCAATGGAACGAGCATTCTCCTTGGACTGTCTTTATGCGGATGCTCCATGAACTTTATGGCAGTGATCTAGATGATCTAGCTCCACGGAAAATGCAACTGGCGTTGACCCAGTTCCAAAGTGATGGAGTAGCTCGAGCTATTCGCCTCTTGGATACTTTAGGTGGGGTTCTGATCGCTGATGAGGTTGGTTTAGGAAAGACTTACTTAGCTGGCGAGCTTATTGCTCGTGCCGCTAAAGAAAACCGACAAGGTGTTCTGATTGTTTGCCCGGCGTCACTAAAGACAGGAATGTGGGAACCATTTTTAAGAAATCATGATTTTTCCAGAAGAGTGGAAGTGTTTTCATACGAAGAGATTCGCAACCGCATGGATGTTGAGCATGAGGGGCATGAAGAATTTACAAGGCGCATGGATGATTTTGCCCTGGTTGTAATAGATGAGGCACATAACCTAAGAAATGCCGGAGCGCAAAGAAGTTCAGCAATTGATCGTGCCATACTTGCGGGAAGTACGCCAAAGAAAGTTGTCTTATTGACTGCGACACCTGTTAATAACAGTCTTTCAGACTTGGAAACACTTATTAAGTACTTTGTGCGTGATGATGCTCAATTTGCTGGAGAAAACATCCCTAGCATCAAGAATTACATAAAGAAAGCACAGGACTTAGACCCAGAAAGATTAACCCCTGAGCACTTATTTACTTTGATGGATCAGGTAGCGGTAAGACGCACACGAAAGTTTGTTAAAGATAATTATCCTGGACAAGAAATCGATGGGCCAAATGGTCAGAAGATGACAGTTGAGTTTCCAACCCCAAAGGTTTACCGGATTGATTATGCACACGAGGACATTGGCGACGAGCTTATTTCTCGTGTTGTGTATGCGTTGGATTTGCCAGAGGACACGCCTTTGGTCGCTAGATACACCGAGAAGCGAAATGATCCAGGTCGTTTAATTCTTGCTCGGTACACATCAAGTGCGTATTTATTGAGTGGTGAAATTGAAAAGTTTCAGGTTTCAAACGCAGGACTTCTCAGGTCTGCACTCTTGAAGAGACTAGAAAGTAGTCCACAGGCACTTAGTGCGACATTAACAAAGCTTGTGAATGCGCATAGAGGATTTTTGGATGCACTTAATCAAGGAAAAGTTTTGACGGGAGAGGCGCTACGAGAGTGGACTTCTTCGGAAGCTGAAACTCTTGACGAGTTCTTGGAAGGCTTGAGCGAGACTGGTCAAGAAGATGTGGAGCTCGCCTCCTTATATGAGACTGAAGTACTGAAGGAAGATGTTGCATCAGACCTTCAACTTCTTATTGAATTGCAAGAACTTGCAATTAAGGCAGCCAAGTTCAGCGATCTCAAAGTGAAATCTTTAATTGACGAGCTGACGAGTATTGCAACGAGTGCACGCAAGGCGGATGCAAGAGGAGTGCCTTCGGGGGATCGAAGAAAAGTTATTGTCTTTTCATCATTCGCCGACACGATCGTTGACATTCATACCAAAGTTTCTGCAGCAATTGAAAAAGCAGGAAAGAATCCTCTTGCAGATTACAAAGGTCGCTTGGCTGAGCCTGTTATGGGAGTTGGTCTATCCACCAAAATGCATGGAACTTCAGGTGGAGTTGATCAAGATCGACGCACACGAATGATTTCTGAATTTGCTCCAGAGACAGCTGGCTCGCTAAAAGTTGATGGAACACCGATGAGTCCAGATAACTTTGACATCTTGTTGACTACGGATGTTTTGTCCGAAGGTGTGAATCTTCAACAAGCAGGGCGAATCATTAATTATGACCTTCCATGGAACCCAATGCGTATTGTTCAGCGACACGGTCGTGTTGACCGTATTGGCAGTAAGCATGACACCGTGCAAATGGGACTCTTTTTCCCAAGTGCTCACTTGGACGAACTTCTTCGTCTTGAGGAAACTTTGGAAAGAAAGCTAGCCCAAGCAGAGGCTGCAGTTGGCGCTGGAGTAGTACTTCCTGGAAGAGAACCGGGCAAGCAGGTAATTTTTGCAGACACGAAGGAGCAAATAGATCAGCTGTATAATGAGAATCCTGAGTTATTGGAATCTCGTGGAAGTAGCGCCGCACTATCAGGTGAAGAGTATAGAAGGCGACTTTCTCTTGAGATGAAAGATCCTTTCACTCGCCATGATGTTGAGAATCTTCCATATGGCTCAGGAAGTGGCTTTGAAAATCCTAGGATCAGAACCAATGGATATGTCTTCTGCGTAAAAATTGGAACCCATGAAAAACCATGGTTTAGATTTGTTCCTGTGGATGAAAATTGGAATGTCTACACCGAAGATGGCAAGGCAATAGTCAATGACGACATGCTCGCGTCGTTGGTGGCAGCTGATCCAGTGTCACAATCAACGCCTCGTTGGATGACGCCTGAAGTTTATGATCATGCCTTCGATGCCTGGTCAGTTGCTAGGGGGAGTGTATTTACAAACTGGTCTTTCTTAACTGATCCAATTAATTTGAAGCCAGACTCTCCAAAATCATTCCGAGATGCATCAGATTTGGTTTTCCAATCTGGTGAATTTTTGAGCGCTGAAGACCGCCGAGAACTGATCGGAAAGTTAAATGCCGTGCCTTCCAAGAAAGTTGAGAGAGCGGTCCGTACAGCCCTTTCTCTTGTAGGGACTGAAAAGGAAAAAATTCTTGCTGTAAAGGAAGAAATTGAAGCCGCTGGAATACAAAAACCAGAACCACCTACACCGCTTGAGATTGTTTCTGAAAACCAGGTCAAATTAGTCACTTGGATGGCCGTGAAGGGTTCGATTCCAACCACTCTGTGAAAATTGAATTGTGAGGTGGTTGACCAATCAACCTCTCACCATCCCCACCACATAAGCCACGCCAAACCCAAAGCCCACAGCTGCATATAGATATGTGAACCAGGTGAGCTCTGCTGGGATCATCAGAGTGAGGGCTCCTAGCGCTGTAGCGCTGATACACATCACCT
>JACCDJ010995597.1_pt1 | contig 19828 bp, 16 predicted proteins | sample 7444481 | NCBI WGS metagenome assembly JACCDJ01 (sample SAMN15323435, study PRJNA562643) | freshwater metagenome | isolation source: river surface water | place: USA:Blue River Watershed | collected 2017-08-15 | reverse complement strand
TACGAGATACGAGATACGAATTCATTTTAATGTCGAATGCCGAACGCCGATCGAAGAATGAAGAAGTGGGGATTCGTGTGCGGACTCAAATGGTACTTCTTAAGGTACTTGGTACTTCGTACAACAATCACAATTCCCTCAAATAATCAATTGGATTCAGGTAGCACATTTTCATCCAGCCCTGCTTGTCTTCGTCTATTCGCCAGAAATAAGGAATTGGGGTTGCCAAAGCATAATGCAAGTGTGGTGGTTTGCCAGCCGCATTCCCAGTAGTACCAACGGTACCCAACTGTTCACCAACGCCTACCAAAGCGAAGTTTGATGTCGTAATTTCGTTTAGATGCGCATAGTAATGCAAGCGCCATTTAGGACCTAAAACCAACACGATATTTCCACCTAGTTTGAGTTGTCCGGTATGAAGGACCAATCCACTCGTGGCCGAGCGAACAGGCGTTCCTTGCCTTGCAAAAATGTCCACTCCCTTGTGGGTGCCAGATATTCCCCAAGGATAATACCAAAACGATTGTGGATGGTAACTCGATTGTGAAGCGCCTTCAACCGGCATGGAATAATGCTGTGGGTACAGCAGACCCAGACCAATTATCATTAAAAGTAGGAGCACCAGTTTTTTTATACCCTTCATGGATGGATTTGTTTTTCAAGCAGGTACAAAAAAAGTACCAACAAGTAAATACGAAATACGAAGTCAGAAATACGGTATTCTTTCCAATATCGAATGCTGAAAGAAGAATGATGCAGTGAGTGAGGTTATATTGCCAGCAGGTACTTAGTACTTTTTACCATTTTCAAGCTTAAAGCTTAGCATAGCGCACATACGCAATCCATTGTCCATCAGGAGACCAACTGTGTACATTGATGGTTCCCTGCCCTCCAAAAAACACAGGCGTCAGGTCCCTGCTTTTTCGAGTATTCAAGTCAAAAATCCGAAGCTTTACCTCTTTACCAAATGGATGGGATCCTTTTTGATCCTCTAAATAGGAAATGTAAACTAGACTTTTATTGTCTGGGGAAGGATGAGGAAACCAATTGTCTAATTCATCAGCCGTAAGCTGTTCCTGTTCGCTTCCATCAACTTTCATCCGGAAAAGATGCATCCTTCCAGTTCGGTGCGAATTAAAATAGATCCACTGTCCATCGTAAGAATATTCTGGGCCATCGTCCAAGCCCTCTGCTGTGGTCAGGCGAACTTCCTCACCTCCCTGTGTTGGTACTTGATAAACATCCCATTTGCCTTCTCTTTGGGCACAATACGCCAAATAGTTTCCATCTGGGCTGATTCCATGCCAGTAACTAGGGTATTTTGGAGTGATTAATTTAGGCGTCCCTCCTTCTAGTGGGACGGTGTAAATCCGGGAACCTAAGCCTTTTTCATTTTTGCTGTAAACAAGGATTTTTCCATCAAAACTGAGTCCATGGTCATTATTTACCGTGGAAATTACACCTTCTTGAACAAGGCCCAAACTCCGACCATTCAAGTCAATTTTTTCCAGAAGCCCTCCCGAATTGATAAGCAAATAATCCCCCTCTCTGGACCAATTTGGTGCTTCAAAATGCCTATTTTGACGAAGAATGCTTCTTTCCTCACCCGTACTTACATTTAAAATAACAAGCTCACTTGCTATGTTTTCTTGAACTTGAGCAAATCCTCTAATTCCAATTAGAAGTAATAAACCGAGTAGTACTGATTTCCTCATGATTTCTTTAGAGATTGATTTTCATGAAGTTAGCAGTAAATTATTTTTTCAGTTCACCACCTGTACCCAAAAATTATCCTTCGGTAAAAATTTTCCTATCTCCCAAAAAGTTTGCTCCTGCAAGCGCATCGTCTCCTCAAACCAGGCTTTATCCTCCGCACCTACTGAGATCAATAGTCCGCCGCTTGTTTGGGGATCGCACAGCGGCACCAACTCCATCCCATTCACTCCGGTTACCTTGGAATTGAAGGCATTCCAATTCCTGTAGGTGTTGTCTGGAAAAATAAATTGTTGGATATAGTCAGCCACTCCATCGATTAGGGGAAGTTTTTTAAACTCCAACTGCAAGGTGAGTCCTGCTCCTTCCGCCATCTCTAAGGCATGTCCCAACAAGCCAAATCCAGTGACGTCCGTGAGGGCATGTACCTCCTCGTGGTTGCCCAAGACCTCACCAATGGAGTTGAGTTGGCAAGCGATATCTACTAAGTTACGGTAGTCCCGGTCATTGATTTTCTGCCGTTTAAGCGCGGTGGCCAATACGCCAATGCCCAGCGGCTTGGTCAAAAACAACAAATCCCCCTCCTTGCTCCCTGTATTTTTTTTGATTTTTCTTGGGTGCACCAACCCATTCACAGAAAGCCCGAAAATGGGATCTTTGGCTGCAATGGAATGTCCTCCTGCGAGTTCTATACTCGCCTGGGAACATGCCAATTTAGCCCCCTCCAGTACTTTGGCAGCGAGTTCAGGGGCTAATTTCTCCACCGGCCAACTCAAGATTGCATTTGCGAAAAGAGGCTTTCCACCCATAGCGTACACATCGGAAATGGCATTGGTCGCCGCAATGCGTCCAAAGTCAAATGGATCATCCACAATGGGGGTGAAAAAATCTACAGTATTGATGATCGCAATATCCTCGGATACCTGATATACAGCCGCATCATCCTTGCTTGAATTTCCAACAAGTAGTCGTGGGTCAGCCTGTACAAAAGAGCCGCTCGCCCCAAGAATTTGGTCCAGTACAGCAGGTGCAATCTTGCAGCCACAGCCGGATCCTTCACTCCACTCCGTCAACCGAGTCACTTGTTCCATTGCTTTTTGGTTTTGTTTGTAATAGTAAGTCCACCTGCTCCCCTAAGGATTTACCCTCTAGATTTAGTCGGATAGTTTTTGAAGGTTCGTGGCGCTGCAAGTCAAATTCGTAGGACTTGTCGTAATAGTCTAGCAGGATGGCAATCCAGAGTTCGGGCTGACCTGCGCGGATCGCCTCTAGTGCTTGGTTGGTTCGATCGCCTCCCAAGCGTTTGTGTAATCTCAGTACGGCTGCCAGGAGTTCTTCCTGGTCCAAATTGCCATATTCACTTGCAATATGAGCGATGCGTTCCGCCTCGGATTTTTCCAGTTCTATGCGCCAACTTTGCGTCATTTGCATGTAAAAACCATCCGGGAGGATGATGCGGCCAATTTTTCGGCTTTCATTTTCTACCCAAATGGCCTGGTTTGCATTCATTTCTCGTAACTCTTCCGCCAAAAGATTTTCAAATTGCTCCACAGTGGGCTGAGCGGGCTGCCCAATGGACCCAAAGGAAGATCCCTTGTGATTAGCCAGTCCTTCTAAATCGATGACTTGCTCCCCTCTCGCTTTGAGCTGATGGAGCAACACCGTTTTTCCTACTCCTGTGCTGCCACCCAGGACTAGGATGGGGAAGGGCCTTCTTACCCAAGCAAACGTGAAACTTCGGTAAGTTTTGTATCCTCCTTCGAGTCTAAAAATCTCAAATCCTGCCATGGTTAGTAGCCAGGAAAGAATTTGGCTGCGCATTCCTCCTCTCCAGCAATACAGAATCAGTTTTTTGTTTGGAAATAGTCGTAACGCCTCCTTTTGAATGAGGTGAAAGCGTGGCCCTACCAATTCAAAGCCCTTGAGGGTCGCTTTTTCAGCCCCCGCGGTTTTGTAAAGGGTACCAACTGTAATGCGCTCGGCGTTGTTGAGGATGGGAATATTGACTGCTCCAGGAAGATGACTTTGTTCATACTCCCCCTCACTGCGGGCATCTACCACCGGCAGTTGCTGGCGCAATGTCCAAAATTGGTCAAGGGATAAAGTGACTTCAGCCATGGAGTTAGGGAAGATAAAAAAAGCCGCAAAGGTTTCTTTACGGCTTTAGGGGAAGCTTGTGAATAAATTAAAGCTGTGCGTCTAGCTTTTGGGCCAAAACTGCTTTTGGAACAGCGCCCACTTGCTTATCAACGATTTCTCCTCCTTTAAAAAATAGGAGGGTAGGGATGGAACGAATGCCAAAAGCCTGCGCTACAGAAGGATTGGCGTCTACATCCACCTTTCCAATCACTGCTTTTCCTTCGTAATCTGACGCTAATTCTTCCACTACAGGGCCAATCATTTTGCATGGGCCACACCATTCTGCCCAAAAGTCAACCAAGATAGGTTGGCTTCCTGAGATGATTTCTTCAAAGTTTGCGTCGGTAATTTCAATTGCTTTTGCCATGGGATGCTTTCAGGTAAGGTTCTTTTTTCAAATATATCAGCAAAATGCATTTGAATCCGAATAAGTTCCGCTCAATTTTAATTTAATGCTGAGGTTGGGGTATTTTTTAGTGGATAAGTTAACGATCCATGATTTTATAGGCGATTTCAGGCATGAGTTTCAATTCCTTGATCAACTCTGCACTTGGGTCTACCTTGATTTTCTTGGAAAAAAGTTCTAAACTAATATTCTCTTGCTGGTCTAAAACCTCAATATACAATTTGGCTTCTCCCTTGTACTTTGCGGTGATGCTCTCTAATTTTTCCATCAACTCGTAAGTCAAGTCATTCAAATTGATATTGACCTTAAGCCCTTTGATTAAGCGTCCTCGAATCTCGCTCAGTAGAGAAATGGCGTTGATTTTAAACTCCAGCTCGTTCTCCGCTCCCCACTTTTTCTGAACTACCGCACCAGAAATAAACAAAAACCAGCCCGTCATGAAGTATTGTTTAAACTTCACGTAATCTTCTCCAAAAAGGAAGAAGGTAAAGGAACCATGGTAATCTTCCACTGTGAGCGTTCCGAAGGGCTTCCCGTTTTTGGTAGTGCGGTGGGCAAAGCTTGCTACTGAGCCAGCCATGCGCAACTCATTTTTTCCTTTCAGTCCCTCTAAATCAGTTAGGGCCGTCAAGGTAGCATTGGTAAAGGAGTCAATCTCCAATTGGTATTGATCTAGGGGATGCCCTGAGATAAAGAGACCTACCACTTCTTTTTCGATATTCAGTTGCTGGATTTGTGAAAAAGGCTCCATGGCTGGAACAGACGGTAGAGGGACTTCTGCTGCGCCAGAACTACCTCCAAAAAGGCTGACTTGCGCACTGTCTTCCTCTTGCTGGATTTTTTGGGCGTATCGGCTTGCTTTTTCAATCAAACTGATATCTCCTTCAGGTGCTTCCAGGTACTGTCTCCGGTGGTGTTCTTTGAAACAATCAAAGCTTCCTGCCATGGCCAACGCCTCTAGGGTTCGTTTATTCAATGCACGGGAATTTACGCGTTTGGCAAAGTCAAAAATGCTCGAGTATGAACCGTTACTAACTCTTTCCTTGATGATTTCTTCCACTGCTCCCGCTCCCGCACCTCGGATTGCCGCCATGCCAAATCGGATTTCCCCTTGCGTATTTACCGTAAATCCACCCTTGGATTCATTGACATCTGGACCCAGCACCGAGATTCCCATTCGTCTACATTCTTCCATGAAAAAGGTCACCTGCGTGATGTCGTTCATGTTGTTGCTCAGTACGGAAGCCATGTATTCCGCTGGGTAGTGCGCCTTGAGGTAAGCCGTCTGGTAGGCTATCCAGGCATAGCAGGTAGAGTGAGACTTATTGAAAGCATAGGAGGCAAAAGCTTCCCAGTCTGTCCAAATCTTTTCCAATTTCTTAGGGTCATGCCCTTTGGCGGCCGCCTGCTCTACAAACTGAGGTTTCATCTTATCCAAAACATCCTTCTGCTTCTTGCCCATGGCCTTTCGCAGCACGTCGGCTTCACCCTTCGTGAATCCAGCAATTTTTTGAGAAAGGAGCATGACCTGCTCCTGGTAAACCGTGATCCCATAGGTTTCTTCCAGGTACTCCTTCATATCCTCTAGATCGTAGGAGATGGGTTCTACGCCATGTTTTCGTTTGATAAAAGAGGGGATGTAAGCCAATGGGCCTGGACGGTAAAGCGCATTCATGGCGATCAAATCTGCAAAAACGGTGGGCTTTAGTTCGCGCATGTATTTTTGCATCCCCGGACTTTCGTACTGGAAAATGCCGACTGTTTCGCCACGCTGAAAGAGTTCGTAGGTTTTGACATCGTCAATCGGGAAAGCGTCCGCGTCCAATTGAATTCCGTGACGTTCTTTGACGATTTTGATCGCGTCCTTGATCAGAGTCAGTGTTTTTAGACCCAAAAAGTCCATTTTGAGGAGCCCTGCAGATTCCACCACGGCATTGTCAAACTGGGTACAGACCATGTCCGAATCCTTCGCCAAGGCCACAGGAACAAAGTTGGTGATGTCCGACGGGGTAATGATGACCCCGCAAGCATGGATTCCAAGGTTACGGACGGAACCTTCCAGGACTGCCGCCTGGTTGATGGTCTTCGCGGAATCGTCTAGTCCTTGGGCTATTTTAATTAGTTCCTCCGCCTTTTGAAGGAGTTCTCCCTGGCCCTTCAGTTTGTCCAATAGGGCAGGCCGATTCTTTGCCAATTCAAAAAGAGTCTTCAACTTGATTTCAGGAACTAAGTTGGCCAGTCTTCCCGCTTCTGCCAAGGGCAAGTTGAGCACACGAGCAGTATCTCGAATGGCAGATTTGGCTGCCATGGTACCGTAGGTAATGATTTGGGCGACCTGGTTGGTTCCGTACTTGTTGATTACGTAATCAATCACCGCTTGGCGACCCTCGTCATCAAAGTCAATGTCAATATCGGGTAAGGACACGCGATCTGGGTTCAGAAAACGTTCGAATAGGAGGTCGTATTTGATGGGGTCGACATTGGTGATTCCTACACAATAGGCTACGGCTGACCCCGCCGCTGATCCTCTTCCAGGACCTACGGATACGCCCATGTCTCGGGCAGCACGCGTAAAATCCTGAACAATCAAAAAATACCCGGGATAGCCCGTGTTTTCGATGGTTTTTAACTCAAAGTCTAAACGCTCTTGAATTTCGGGATTTAGTTCTGGGTAGCGTTTTTTAGCACCCTCGAAGGTGAGGTAGCGGAGGTAGGCATTTTCGCCACGCTTGCCCCCATCTGCCTCGTCTTCGGCATGCTTAAACTCTTCTGGAATGTCAAATTTTGGTAACAATACCTCTCGAGCCAGTTTATAGGCTTCGCACTTGTCCACAATCTCTTGGGTGCAAAGAATCGCCTCCGGCAAATCGCCGAAAAGTAGTTTCATTTCCTCCGGACTTTTGAGGTAAAACTCGTCGTTAGGAAAGCCAAATCTGAACTCTCTGCCTCGTTTGCCTACATACTTCTTTGGTTTCTCCACCAACTCACCATCCTTTACACAAAGTAAAATATCGTGTGCCTTGGCATCGCCTTTATCGTTGTAATAGCAGTTGTTTGCAGCGAAATACTTGACCCCATATTTATGGGCAAATTCAAGCAGCACTTCATTGACCTTATCTTCTTCAGGGATGCCGTGCCGGTTGAGTTCCACGTAAAAATCTGCTCCAAACTGTTCTTTCCACCAAACAAAAGCCTCTTCTGCTTGCGTTTCTCCCACATTGAGGATCAGGTAAGGGATTTCTCCCCAAATGCCTCCTGTGGTAGCGATCAGGTCGCCTTTGTATTGAACTAGGAGTTCCTTATCAATACGTGGCACGTAATAAAAGCCTTCAATATTTGCATAGGAAGCGAGCTTGGCCAAGTTGTGGTATCCTGCCTTATTTTTTGCAAGAAGAACGGTTTGGTAGCCATCGTCCTTGGCGGTTTTATTCTTTCGGTCCCGACAGAGGTTAAATTCTCCTCCAAGAATCGGGATAATGTCCTTGCTCATGGCTTCTTTCACAAAGTGAAAAGCTCCCATCATGTTGCCATGGTCTGTCATCGCGAGGGCTTTCATACCCAATGCCTTGGCCTTTGCAACGAGGGTTGGGATTTCCGAAGTGGCCTGCAATACCGAAAATTGCGTGTGTACATGCAGGTGCGTGAATTGGCTGTCTGTTACATCGGCAGTAGGCGGTTGTTGGCTTTTACCTTCCGCCGCCTTGGGTGATGGGACTTGCTGGGTGCTTGGCTGCGCAAAATTGGCCTCTCCAAGAACTGGGGCCTCGTAGTGTACCTCTTCCCAGGAGATCCCTGGTTCCGGAGTCTGTATTTTTTGACTGATTAGACCAAAAAAGCATCGTGCAGTGGCATCGACGTCGTATGCGGCATCGTGCGCATCCTCAAAGCCAACTCCAAATAATTTTTGATGGAGTTCGGTCAATGTAGGCCATTTGAACTTGCCTCCTTTACCTCCAGGTAGTGCACAATAATTGGTGGAAATGTCTTTGGTGTCTAATTCGGATTTGCCTTCAAAAGGCATAACTAAGGCTGCCCGAAGAAACTCTGACCCCACCACATGGATGTCAAAGCCAATGTTGTGTCCTACCAAGTACTTCGTCTGCGCCACATCTTCGCGAAAAATTTGGAGGATTTCTTGCAGGGGATGGCCCTCTTCTAAAGCACGCTTGGTCGAGATGCCGTGTACTTTTTCTGCATTGAAAGGAATTGTAAATCCCTCCGGACGGATGATGAAATTCTTATTGGATAGTAGTTTGCCCTTTTCGTCATGCAATTGCCAAGCAAGCTGAACCAGTCTAGGCCAATTGTCCAGGTCCGACATGGGTGCATTGTACGATCTGGGTAATCCAGTAGTTTCTGTATCAAAAATTAAGTACATGGGAGACTCGGGGAATGAGCACTCAAATTAGGGCTTAATATGGGAAGCAAAAAATGGAACGACGGAAATTGTCGCAAAGACTTTCTCAGAATGCCTGATTAGTTTATTGGATTTTCAAGTAACTGAAAACCAAAGTTCTACAAATCAAAATAGGCAATTCTATTTTTGAATTGAAGATCAGAAAAGTAATTTTTTGGAATGCTGAGTTACCGCTTATCCTCCCAAGGCATGTAAATCACCTTTTTGGTCTGAAAAAATTCCTCTTTGAAGTAATCTTCCAAGTGGTAGCAGACGTAGGATTTGCCTGTCTCCTCCATTTCCTCGTCCACGTCCCCACCTTTGAGGTAGAGGATGCCATTGGGGTAGTCGTTGATGTCCTCCTTTTTGATTTTTCCTTTTACCCAAGGGTAAAATTGGATCATGCGTGTGACGGCTCGGCTAACCACAAAATCATACTTCCTAACTAAGGATTCTGCACGAGCCTGTTGCGCTTCTACGTTGGTCAATTTGAGTGCCTTGGCGACTTCTTTGACGACGGTGATTTTCTTACCAATGGAATCCACCAGGTGAAAATGAGTATCGGGAAATAGGATGGCTAAGGGGATACCAGGAAACCCGCCACCCGTACCAATATCCAAAACTTTGGTACCAGGCTGAAACTCCATTACTTTGGCGATTCCTAGCGAGTGGAGGACATGGTGCACGTAAAATTGCTCCATGTCTTTGCGACTGATTACGTTGATTTTGGCATTCCAATCTTGATACAACTCTTCCAGTTGCTCAAACTGCTGCAGCTGTTTGGGGCTAAGTCCGGGAAAGTAGGAGGCAATCAAGGCGCTAGTAAGGGGCATTAAATTTGGTTTTCTTTTCCAGAAGCGATTTCATAGAGGAGTTCCCGTGAACGGTGCAATTGTGCTTTAACGGTTCCTAAGGGCTTGTCCAGTTCCTGGGCAATTTCCTCGTAAGACAATTCGTCGAAATAGCGAAGCTGTACCAGCTTTCGGTATTTGGCGGGTAACTTATCTACAAAAAGGCGCACCATCTCAATGCGCTGAGACTTGATAAATTCATCTTGTGGGTTATCGTCTTTATCCTCCACATCCATCGTCACGGCATTGCCGTTGTCGTCCGAAAGGGTATTGTTTAAACTCATGGTTTTGAGCTTTTTCTTTCGAATAAAGTCAATGGCATTGTTGGTGGCGATGCGAAACAACCAGGTAGAAAATGTATATTCCTTCTTGAATCGTTCGAGGTTACGAAAGGCCTTGGCAAAGGCTTCCATAGTCAGATCCTCTGCATCATCCGCATCACGAATCATTTTCAGGATCATGAAATAAACCGCTTTTTTGTAGCGCTTCATTAGGGTTGCATAGGCAGCCTGATCCTTTCCTTGGACGGCTCGGTCAATCAGTTCAAAATCCTCAAGGGCCTTGGATGAAAATTCGCGTTCGTTGCCGTTCATTTGGTGTTTTTTGCCTGATAGGATATGGATCCTAGAACCCAAAAGTATGCCAAGTACAATAAATCATTGATTAAAGCCTTCATTTTAGGAACATTTCCTTGGAGGTTTTTTGAAGCAGACTTAAAAATTGCGAGTAGCAAAACCGATCGAAAGCCCATGAGGGTTAAGACGGTCAAAAAATATTCCCATTGAAGACCGACTCCAAAATAAAGCAAAAGGCCTATTCCGCCAATCCAATAAAGTGCGTGAGAGACACCATACAAGCCCATTTTCCGTTTGTCTTCTACACTGAAATAGCGTTCTGCATGCAAGAGGCGACGTTCAGTTTGGAGGTATTCTTTCCAGTTTTCTTTAGGCGCAGATAAGGTGATGGCTGCTGGGTCAATAATGACCTTGGTGTTTGTTCCATTGGCATAGGTATTGACAAAAACAGAGTCGTCCCCGCCCTCAATTCCCCAAAATCCTTTAAATCCTTTTGCTTCCATAAAGAAACTCTTTCGGTAGCACAAGTTCTTGCCTGTTCCCGTAAATGGGGACTTCCAGAGTCCAAAGGAGAGGTAGAAAAGAGCCCGTAAAATGGTTTCAAACTGAATCCATTGATTCAAGGCATCCTCTTTTTCTTGGTACCCCGAAAAGCCTAGCGCGAAAGTTTTCCCTTCCTCTCGTACAGGAGCAGTCATTTGCCGAATCCATTGGTTTGAAGTGGGCAGGCAATCTGCGTCTGTGAGGAGGATGACGTCATTCTTAGCAACCTTTATCCCCAAGGTGATCGCGAATTTTTTAGCAGTTACATGTTTGGGGGTATACTTGATTGTTACAGAACGGAGCTTGGGATACTGAATCATGAGGTCCTCCAAAAGCCGCTTCGTTCGGTCACTGCTCTGGTCATTGACGACCATCACGTCAAATTTTGGATAATCTTGTTCAAAAAGTTTGGGGATCAATACCTTGAGGTGCTGGAATTTATTCCGTGCCGTAACCAAGACGGTCACCCCTTCCTCTGGGTATTGGATTCCAGGTTTTTTTGATCCTCGGTTATACCAGGCCGTTCTAGAAAATACCATCAGGAGGTACCCCCCTTGAATGAGGATTCCGAAACCGAAGAAAAACCACAATAAAAATAGGCCCATAGGTCAATACTGCTTGGCAAATATAAAATCAATTTCAGCAAGTCATTTAAGAATAAGTGGATATTTTTGCAAGAGCAATTCTGGCCAAAAGTGCCTAGCAATTTTGCTCCTCTTTGCATACCCATGAAGTTTGTTTTAGAAAAAAAAGACAGTCAAACCCAAGCCCGTACAGGCAGCCTAATTACTGATCACGGTACGATCCAAACCCCTATTTTTATGCCTGTGGGGACTGCGGGAACCGTCAAAGCGGTGCACCAGCGCGAGCTAAAAAAAGACATTCAAGCACAAATTATTCTTGGGAATACCTACCACCTCTACCTGAGACCCGGATTAGACACCTTGGAAAAAGCGGGAGGATTGCATCAATTTATAGGTTGGGACCGACCCATGTTGACGGATTCAGGAGGATATCAGGTTTTTTCTCTTGCCGGCACTCGGAAGATTAAGGAAGAAGGAGTAACCTTCAAATCCCACATCGATGGCTCCAAACACTTTTTTGCACCGGAAAATGTGATGGATATTCAGCGCTGTATTGGTGCGGATATCATCATGGCCTTTGATGAGTGTACTCCCTATCCCTGTGACTATTCCTATGCCAGGCAGTCCATGGAAATGACCCACCGCTGGTTGCTTCGCTGTCAAGATCGATTCGATACCACCGAAGGGAAGTATGGGTATAACCAAAGCCTTTTTCCAATCGTACAAGGTTCAGTATACAAAGACCTTCGCGTTCAAAGTGCTGAATTTATTGCCAAGCAGGGAAGGGAAGGAAATGCCATTGGTGGCCTTTCCGTGGGGGAGCCAGCGGAACTCATGTACGAAATGACCGAATTGGTGACTGCAATTTTACCAGCAGACAAGCCCCGCTACTTGATGGGAGTGGGTACACCTGCCAATATTCTAGAGTGCATTGCCCTAGGTGTGGATATGTTTGATTGTGTGATGCCTACTCGCAATGCTCGCAATGGCATGCTCTTTACCTCAGAAGGAATTATCAATATCCGAAATGAAAAGTGGAAAGATGATTTTAGTCCCATAGACCCCGCGATTGGCAATGAAGTGAGCAGCACCTATACCAAGGCATACCTGCGGCACCTTACTGTCTCCAAAGAAATTTTGGCTGCCCAGATCGCAAGCATTCACAACCTATCTTTTTACCTCTGGCTAGTAGGTCAGGCAAGGGAACACATTCAGGCTGGGGATTTTGGAAGTTGGAAAACGTCCATGGTCCAAAAAGTAAGTACGCGATTGTAACATGAAAATTCTCGACAAACTCATCATCAAAGAATTTTTGAAGACCTACTTTTTTGTAGTGGTCTTGCTTATTCTGGTGGTTTTGGTCCTGGATTTTACTGAAAAAAACGACACCTACATCCGTAACCAGGTTCCCACTGGAGACATTCTTGCCTACATGGGCAATTATGGGTTGTACTTGAACAACCTGTTGACCCCGATTACGGTCTTCATTTCCGTCATTTTTATTACTTCTAAGATGGCTGTACGAACGGAGATCGTAGCTATTCTGAGTTCAGGAATCAGCTTTGTTCGATTGCTTCGCCCCTTTCTTATTGCAGCGGCACTGATAGGGGTGACCAGTTTCGTGCTCAACGGATGGGTGCTGCCCCGGGCCACTGCAGGTGTAGCAAAATTCCGAATGCAATACCTCGAAAAAGGGGATGCTTCCACGGATCCCAATATCCACATCAAGGTCGGCCCCAATGCCTACGCGTACATCAGTCGATTTTACAAGACTAGCAATACAGGCTATAATTTCACCTTGGAGGAAATCCGTGATGGCAAATTAATTTCTAAGCTTTCCTCCGATTTGATTCAATGGGATACAACCAAGAATGTTTGGACTTTGGAAAATTGGCGCCTGCGGGTGCTCAAGGAAAAAGGAGAAGATTACTTCACCGGTAATGCGATGGATACGGTGCTCTCCATTTCTCCTGCCGACTTTGACCTTCCCGAAAATCACCACGAAACGCTCAAACTTCCAGAATTGAGTCAACAAATCACCCTCTTGGAAGAACGTGGTGCCGACAATGTCAGTTATTACCGAATCGAACGAATCGTGCGGTACATGTCTCCATTTGCTTCCATTATTCTCACTTTTATCGGGGTGATCATGTCGGCACGAAAAACTCGGGGCGGCTCTGGATTTCAAATTGCAATGGGCTTTTTTCTGGCCTTTGTCTACATCCTCTTGTTTCTTCTGTCACGTACTTTTGCAGAAGCAGGTACACAGTTTCCCGTGCTTGCCGTTTGGATGCCTAACTTGGTGTTTGCCCTTACGGGATTGATTTTGTACAAAACTGTACCTCGGTGATGGCCCCTTCTACCTTCAAGGATTACTTGCTACTTCACTTTATTGTGTTGATCTGGGGGGTTACCTCCATTTTAGGTTTGCTGATTAGCTTGCCCTCCTTAGAACTCGTTTTTTACCGAACACTTCTGGCGGCGATAGGAGTGGCTGTACTGATGGGAATTCGAAAAGAATCGCTCCGTGTAGCCCCTATGGATTTGCTCAAAATTATCGGCGTAGGGGTCTTGATTTCCTTGCATTGGATCTTCTTTTTTTGGTCAGCCAAGGTGTCTACCGCTTCGGTTTGCCTTGCGGGAATGGCGACTACCTCACTTTGGACGTCTTTTTTAGATCCCTTGATCAACAAAAAGCGGATTAAACCCTTCGAGGTTGCCTTAGGTTTACTAGTGATTTCAGGATTGCTCGTCATCTTTCAGTTCGAAAATGGGTACTGGCTGGGTCTTTTCATGGCCTTGGCTGCAGCATTTTTGAGTGCCCTATTTTCCATTCTCAATGGACGCTTGACATTTCAGTACAGCCCTTACCAAATCACTTTTTACGAAATGGCGGCTGCTAGCTTGGTGGCCTTACTGTTTTTACCCCTCTATTCCTACATCGATGGCACCGCCATTCAATGGAATTGGAAGGGCTTGGATTGGTTTTGGATCCTGATTTTGGCAGGGATTTGTACCGTGTATGCGTTTTCGGTTTCGGTGGAATTGATGAAACGTCTATCGGTTTTTTCCATCAACTTGACCATTAATCTGGAACCAGTCTATGGGATTCTGTTAGCAGTTTTGATTTTTGGAGAAAAAGAAAAAATGACCCAACAATTTTACTTGGGTACGGGCATCATTTTCATCTCGGTATTGATCTATCCGGTGCTCAACTATTGGCAAAAAAGGAGAAAAGAGGCATTGATTCCCAAAGCCTAATTTTTTGTATCCGTACCCTTTACAGGAGGGATTCAAACACAAAATAGCTTGTTGGCCAGTTGGGAAGTGTCGGCTTTTGGTCAAATAAGCCAAAAATGCTTGAGCCCGAACCCGACATGGCGGCATAATAGGCTCCAGCCTGGTAGAGGCTAGATTTCAGTGCAGCAAGTTCCGGATGGGCTTGGAAGACGGAGGGTTCAAAGTCATTGATCAATTCCTCTTTCCAGCGGCTGCGGTCTGCCAAAATGGTTTCGAGTTTGTTTTTTGGAGCTTGAGGAACTACCCCCGCATACGCTTCCTTGGTGCCTACATGAATTCCTGGGTGTATTAGGACCAGGTGAGATCCTTGGAGAGATACGGAACAGGGATCAAGAATTTCCCCTCTGCCGCGGATAATTTTTGGGCTATTTTCAATAAAAAAAGGACAATCGCTTCCCAATTCTGCGGCGTATTCTTCCAAGAAAAAATCGTCTAGGTGCAGGTCAAACAGATTGTTCATCAGTTTCAATGCAAAGGCTCCATCTGCAGAACCTCCCCCCAAACCAGCCCCCATGGGAATGTGTTTGTGGAGGTGAATTTGTAGGCTGGGCAATCCTTGAAAATCTTTTTTAAGCAGTTTTTCTGCTTTCAATATCAAGTTGTCCTTGGGGTCTCCTGGCACCTCCAACCCAGTGACATTCCAAGATGGCTTCTTATCCAAAATCATCTCCAAGGCATCACAAAGTGGGATAGGGACCATGCAGGATTCGATCTCATGGTAGCCATCTTTCCGTTTTTGGGTAATGTGTAGTCCGAGGTTGATTTTGGCGTTGGGAAAGGTGATCATGGGGTAACACTGTTTCAACAAAAGTAAGGGAAATCAGTGTAGATCGGATCCTTTCATTTACTTTTTAAAAAAATCAAAGTTTGGCCAAATTTTTAGCATTTGTTTGGATAATTTGACCAATTATTAGTTAAAACGCATTGATAAATCAAAAAATTTAAAAAAAATAAAAAACAGTAGAATATTTTGAGAAGGGATATTTTTTAGGCTTTTTTTCACCTGTCCTCCTTGTTAAATTTTTTTATTTAAAATAAAAGTCTGTAAAAAATGATTTTACCCAATTTAATAGAGTGAGTTTGGACTCGAAAGAAGAATTAAATATTGTTAGTCTCAGCATAGATAATTACTATTGTAAGGTAATTCAGCGCTGAATTAACAAACCGTGAAAACATGACTAACTCTTTGTTGCTTCTCCTGCGATTTAGCTTTCTCCTTTCTAATTCCAAGTGAGGCACAAGACTATAGCGATACTTCTATACATTGTAAAGTGCCTCCCACCAAAGAGGCACTTTTTTTATTTACCATACCATGGCCCAAAATCCGCTTAAAAAATACAGTTGGGAAATCAGTGACAACCCCGAGCATCCTGCAGGCATGGCAATGCTGTATGCCACAGGCATGTCTGACAAAAAAATGAAGCAGCCTTTTGTTGGGATCGCAAGTTGCGGTTACGAAAGTAATCCCTGCAACATGCACCTCAATGACTTTGCGGCGCACATCAAAGACTCTTCCCAGGAAGAGGAGTTGACAGGACTGGTGTTCAATACGATTGGAATTTCTGACGGAACATCCATGGGTACCTTGGGCATGCGCTATTCCCTTGTGTCCCGAGAGATTATCGCAGATTCCATCGAATCCTTTGTGCTGGGACATTCTTTCGATGCTTGTGTGGCTGTAGCCGGATGTGACAAAAATATGCCCGGTGCCATCATCGGCATGCTCCGAATCAACCGCCCCAGCATCATGGTTTATGGGGGTACGATTGCCTCTGGAATCTACAAAGGCGAAAAACTAAATATCGTCTCTGCCTTTGAGGCATTTGGCAAAAAAATTCAAGGGACCATTACCCCGGAAGATTACGATGGGGTGATCCGCAATGCCTGTCCCGGAGCAGGAGCCTGTGGAGGGATGTATACCGCCAATACCATGTCTTCCGCTATAGAGGCCTTGGGCATGTCCTTGCCTTACTCGGCATCCAATCCTGCCAACTCCCCTGAAAAATTACGAGAATGCCGCGAAGTAAATCATTACCTCCGGATTTTATTGGAGATGGATCTGAAGCCGAAGGACATCGTCACTCGAAAAAGTATTGAGAATGCGGTTCGCGTAGCCATAGCCCTTGGAGGAAGTACCAATGCGGTACTCCACCTCCTGGCCATTGCGCGTACGGCAGGCGTAGCATTTACCCTTCAAGACTTTAAGGAACTGAATGCGAAGACACCGATGATTGGTGACTTTAAACCTTCGGGCAAGTACCTTATGGAAGACTTGCATGAACAAGGTGGGCTGCCCGCATTTATGAAATACTTTTTGGAAAAAGGCTACCTCCATGGAGACTGCCTCACCGTTACTGGAAAGACCTTAGCCGAAAACTTAGAAAAGGTGGAGGCGCTAGTACCTTCCAAAGTCAATGTCATCCATCCTGTAGAATCTCCTATCAAAGACACGGGGCATCTCTGCATCTTGTCTGGAAACTTGGCCCCTGAAGGTGCCGTAGCCAAGATTACAGGGAAAGAGGGCAGGCTATTCACAGGCCCTGCCAAGGTATATGACTCCGAGTTGGATGCCAACAATGCCATCCGTGACCATCAGGTCAAGGCGGGTGATGTGGTGGTGATTCGCAATGTGGGGCCAAAAGGAGCGCCAGGAATGCCTGAAATGCTCAAGCCTACCTCCATGATCATCGGTGCTGGCTTGGGTGCAGATGTGGCCTTGATTACTGACGGCCGTTTTTCTGGAGGTACGCATGGGTTTGTAGTGGGCCACGTGACACCTGAAGCCTGGTGTGGAGGACCTATTGGACTTCTCCGTGATGGGGACCTCATCACCATCGATACCGATAGCCAAAGCCTTCAGGTAGCAGTAAGTGAAGAGGAGTTTGCTACGCGCAAAACAACTTGGTCTCCTAAGTCTATTGAAGGCTTGCAAGGCACGCTAAAAAAATACAATCGTTTAGTAGCAACCGCCTCGGAAGGTTGTGTCACGGATAAATTTTAATTCCATGGAAACCAACATGAGAGGCGCTGACATTGTAATTCGTTCGTTGATTGCTGAGCAAGCGGAATTAATTTTTGGGTACCCTGGCGGTGCAATTATGCCCGTATATGACGCCCTCTACGATTACCAAGATCAAATCAAACACGTGCTTACAAGACACGAACAAGGAGCCATTCATGCTGCTCAAGGCTATGCCCGTGTGTCTGGGAAAGTGGGGGTTTGCCTAGCGACCTCTGGGCCCGGAGCGACCAATCTAATTACAGGCTTGGCGGATGCTCAAATCGATAGCACTCCCTTGGTTTGCATTACCGGTCAGGTAGCGGCACATCTTTTAGGGACAGATGCTTTTCAAGAAACAGATGTAATGGGTATCTCCATGCCGGCCACCAAGTGGAACATTCAGGTAAGACATGCCAAAGATATTGCTCCCGCTATTGCCAAAGCATTTTTTATTGCACGTGCCGGTAGACCAGGTGCGGTGCTCATCGACATCACCAAAAATGCCCAGGTGGAACTTGGGGAATTCAATTACAGTCCTTGTCAAGAGTTTAGATCCTATAAAATTCATCACCCCGTAGCCCAATCCTCCATCCAAGAAGCCGCAGCGCTGATTAATAGTGCCAGTCGCCCTTACCTGCTATTTGGCCAAGGGGTGGTTTTGGGCAAAGCAGAATCGGAATTGAAGTTCTTCTTAGAAAAAGGTGGGATTCCTGCTGCATCTACTCTCCTGGGCTCAGGAGCACTTTCTGAAGAACATCCCAACTATGTAGGCAAATTGGGAATGCATGGCAACTATGCTCCAAACTTACTGACTAACCAGTGCGATGTGTTGATCGCCGTAGGCATGCGCTTTGACGATCGGGTGACGGGAGATTTGTCGCGCTACGCCAAGCAGGCTAAAGTGATCCACTTGGAATTGGACCCTTCTGAGATCAATAAAAATGTAAAAGTTGATGTCGCAGTTCTTGGTGATTGCAAGGAAAGTTTAGCCAAGTTGACCGAAGCGATAAGCTCCAAAAAACACGAGGAGTGGATGGCCAAATTCCGAACCTTGGAACAGCAAGAAAAAGAAGCGGTTATGCAACATGACCTGACCCCAACTAAGGTAGGCTTGACCATGGGCGAGGTCATTCACCACATCAACCGATACAAGGCAGATGATGCCGTGTTGGTTACCGACGTGGGTCAGCACCAGATGATTGCTTGGCGGTATTTCAATTACAAAAAAACGCGGACGCAGGTAACCTCTGGGGGACTAGGAACCATGGGCTTTGCTTTGCCTGCGGCACTCGGGGCTCAGCTTCACGATTATTCCCGTCAAGTGATTTGCGTGGTGGGTGATGGGGGAATCCAAATGACCATCCAAGAGTTGGGTACCATCATGCAGACCAAGGCTCCTGTAAAAATCGTCCTGCTTAACAACAACTACCTCGGGATGGTGCGCCAATGGCAGCAAATGTTCTTCGACAAGCGGTATTCCTTTACCGAACTAGCTAATCCTGATTTTATCAAACTTGCTGAAGCCTATGGAATCAAGGCCCAGAAAGTCAATGAACGTTCCAACCTCCAAGATGCCATCGAGGACATGTTGATCCATGACGGCCCCTATTTCTTGGAAGTAGTGGTTGAAAAAGAGGACAATGTATTCCCCATGATCGCCACGGGATGCTCCGTAGAAGAAGTTAGACTCCATTAATCGCCTGTCAATGAAACGTTATACCATCTTTGTCATCACTGAAAATTTCATTGGGATTCTCAACCGAATCACCATCATTTTTACGCGCAGGGGAATCAATATCGATGCCCTTACGGCTTCGGAAAGCCGAATTCCTGGTGTGCACCGGATTACTATAGAGGTAACGGTTACCGAGGAAACAGTCATCCAGCTCGTCAACCAAATCGAAAAAATCATCGATGTGATCAAAGCCTTCCACCACGAGGATTCGGGGGTAGTCTACCAGGAGTTGGCCTTGTACAAAATTCCCGTGTCGCGACTAGATGGGGGCTTGGAAAAAATCATTCGTGACCACCACGCCAAAATCATTGCCGCTGAACCAGACTTTGTGGTGCTGGAATTGACTGGTCACAAGGAAAAGACGCGAGAACTGCTCGAAATTTTGAAAGACTATGGCATCCTCGAGTTTGCGCGATCCGGAAGGGTGGCAGTCGCAAAGCGCATGCTCACCATAGACTCATTTGTCAACTAAACTCAACCTAAAAATCTATTCTTAAAATTTTCTACTATGAAATTGAAATTTGGAAACGTTGAAGAAAACGTAGTAACCCGAGAGGAGTTCCCCTTAGAAAAAGCAAGAGAAGT
>JACCDJ010461567.1_pt1 | contig 19837 bp, 30 predicted proteins | sample 7444481 | NCBI WGS metagenome assembly JACCDJ01 (sample SAMN15323435, study PRJNA562643) | freshwater metagenome | isolation source: river surface water | place: USA:Blue River Watershed | collected 2017-08-15 | reverse complement strand
GTCCGTTTGTTCCATTGTAAAAAAATCCAGTTGGGTTTACAGTTGCTGCTACCGATAATTGAATATTACCTCTCACCGAACCTGTGTTTACTTTTAGAGATGTTAATGCCGTATTGATATTAGCCATTGTTCCCGTTACTACCAAACGAGTCTTATTACCTGCTAATGTAAATCCACTTGCTGCGGTTAGACCTGTTGTTGTGGTTAGGTTAAATGTTGTACCCGTTGGTGGGTTTACTAAACTGATTGAAGCTAATAGAGTTGCCGTTGAACCGAATCCACTTAAACTAAATCCACTAGCATCTTGCCCAGTTGTGGATGGTAAAAATGATTTAGAGTCCGGAGCAGATACACTCTGTCCGAACCCTAAAAATGATGTTGTTATTAATAAAAGAGTAACTAATAATTTTTTCATATTATTCAACTATTAAATCTATTTTGTTTCCTTTAGCATCTACTGCATCAGATAAAACAAAGTAGAATAATCCCGCAGTATTTGTTAACTGAACTTTAGGAGTGAATATTAATTTGTATGGAGTTCCCACTTTAATTCTAGATGTTTTCATCTGGTCAATAGAACCAAATGTCAATCTACCATCTTTATTAGTCGAGAAGTTTGTTATAGTAGAGCCACTATCGAAAATTATATTATCTAATGTTAATTTAGAATCATCATAATTCATAACAACCTGTAAACCCGCTAATCCCTCTTTTGTTAAGTTTGTAGTTAATACAACTTTACCATTTTCTAATGTAGATGTTACACTTAACTTTGCAGTTTCAGCTGCAGCTGATTTGTACATCATCGTTGTAGTCGAGCTCATAGATTTAACCGATGCAGTTGCTTTATCATTTACCGAATTGGTAAATTGTCCAGCACTTATTCTACTAGCAATAACTGCCGGGTCAGATGAATGTGACCAGTTTAAGTCACCACCCCATGCAAATACTGCATATACTTCTTTTATAGGTGAGTCGATTAACACTCTATTTTTTACAACACCATTCAACCAACTCTGATTCAATAAACCACTATACCATCTTACCGATGATGATGTGTTTGTTGGTATCATTGCATTTGAATCCATATTTTGCCCCATCACATGTGCAAATAAAGCGTATGAATCGCCTTCACCAAATGGATTTGAGTTATTGGTAACCTTTCCAACTCGTCTTTCTAATGCGGGTAAAGTAAAGAAGTTTGGTGTACCACTTATATCAGTTTGAGAATGTCCTAAAAATGCTTTGTATGCATCTGATACAGTTACAATGTTATTCATCCAAGCCTTTTGGAATGCTGGTCCAACAAATACACCAACTGAATCACCTACTTTAACTTGCGTTGTGAAAAGTGCTTCACCACTACCATCTAATGGTAATTGAGCAATAGGTTGTTGTGACCAATCAATATCTCCACTACCATCGGTTTTCAATCTCATCAATTGAACATTGTGGTCGGTAATAGTGTATCCTTGTGGATATAACACTTTTACTTTGAATTGAGATGTGTTACCTGTTACATTTGTTATAGATGAGAATCCGCCACCCGTAATAGTTCCAACATTTGCACCAGCGGTATCAGTACCAGTTGCCAAATCTATTTTGAAAATATTATTATAGGTGTTTTGGTCTTTTAAGATGTATTTTTGAGTAGCAATTACACCATTGATAGATGCATCTGCTCTTTGAACTGTTAGTTGCCCAACATTCCAATCTGCGTTTACAGCGTATCCCCAAGGTGTTAACCCATATTGAGCACTTAAATCGTTATCACTTACAGTACCATTTGGAGTAAATTTATAATTAGTCCAACCTGTATAAAATGTTTGTGCGGATGTACCTTGATTAAAGGTAGTAGATACATAAGTTAATGCCTTATTGTTAAATTGGTATCTAAACCAAAGATAACGTGGGTTTTTAATTACCTGTCCCTTTGTTAAAGTGTACTGAACAGTGACAGTATCGCCTACTTTTAGATTGCTCGATGGAGTTAAACTTTGGCTAATTGTAAGCTGTCCGAATGATGAAAGAGATATTAAAAATATCCCCAAAAATAAGATTAGTTTTTTCATTTTACTTTTCCTCAAATAGTTTGGTTATAAGTTTTTCCGAAGCTTTCTTTAAGGCGTTACTTAAAGATGTTTGGTTGAACTTACCACCTTCATCTACTATGAGAGTTGACATAGAGATTTCTGATGAACTTTCTTCAACCATAACCTCTTTTGCCTTCTTGCCATCTTTGTAAAGGATACCCTTCATTCTGATAACAACTTCTTCTTCGTTTTTGTGGAATACTGATACGTTCTTTTTTGTTGTAAGAACGTCTAAATATACAATTTGTACTTGTAATTTATTTTGTGCGGTTGGAGTTAAATCCAATCCTTTTTCTTGCAAATATTCTTCTAATACATTTTTAACACCGAATTCCAATTGTCTGTTTCCAGCCAATTTTCCTATTTTAACGTTATTAGTTACCGATTCAACCCAAATATGGTCTTCGGCGTTATACATAATATTACCGGGTGAATTTTTGTATGCTCCGTGAAATTTTTGATTAAATGCATTAGTTGCTTTTTGAATCAAAGCATCTTTACCAGATACATGCAATATAACAAATGTAACTTGCGTTATTAACGCTAAAATTACAAAAGATACTGCTAAAAATAAAAAGCCACTAAATAGCTTTTCTTTTATTTTTTCTAAAATAGAAATTGAAACAGAATTAGATAACATCGGTTTGTTTGATTTATACTTTTAAAACAATACATAACCGATTTACTTACGTTAATAAATATAGAATTTTTAACTAACCCTTCAAATCATCAGAATTATTTCTATACACTCTGTAAGAATCTTCATCGAAGTGTTGGGTCGATACTTCAAAAATAGTAGAACCATCCATCATAGCTTCCAATTGATGTGGTAATCCTCTCTCTATAAGAACAGAATCACCTGTTGCTAAAACCTTTGTATTAAGTTTTCCATTTTCAACATCTATCCAATTAAATGTAAATGCACCTTTCTGAACATACCAAGTTTCTTTCTTTTTAAGATGGTAGTGCATTGAGAACTTATCTCCAATTTTATTGAATACTAATAACTTTCCACAATACTCTTCATCATTGTGAATCCATAATTCGTACCCCCATTTTTTATCTACTCTATGGGGTTCTTTAATATCTACATCTATAATCATAATTAATTTGATAAAGGTGCTTTAATCTTTTCATGCGATTGATAGCCGATTATTTCAAAACAATCTGGTCTATAAGAAAGTATCTTTTCACTAAATGTTTTTTCACCTACATGCTTTTTAACCAATTGGTGTTGATACCAATTTCTTTCGGTAATTTCCACATTTGGTAATTCGTATGGAGTTCTACTGATTTGCTCTTTAGCCTGTTCGATGTGATTCTTATATAAATGTACATCACCCAAATTCCCAATCAATTCATCAGGCATCATATTCACTTCCTTCGCAATAATCTCCAATAATAATCCGTAGGATGCTATGTTAAATGGTAATCCTAAAAATGTATCTACACTTCGTTGATTCCACATTAGAGAGATTGCTCGTTTTGGAATGTTATGTTTTACCATTTCATCTTCAGTATAATATGCCGGAAGATTTTCAGTAACTCCTAATTTTTTATCCATCAATACAACTCTTTCAGTTTCATCCAACTCTCTCGTATAAATTTGGAATCCATAATGACAAGGTGGTAAAACCATCTTATCCAATTCATCTACATTCCAAGCCGATACCATTAATCTTCTACTATCAGGATTTGCTTTGAGTTCGTTGATTAAATTTGCGATTTGGTCTACCCCTATATCAACTTTTTTAACACCATCCTCACTATCTTCTTGAATATCCCAATATGTGTGCCACCTTCTCCATTGCTTACCATAGATAGGTCCTAAATCACCCCACACATTTGCCCAAGCTTTATCTGTTTTAATTAAATTGATAAATTGCTCTTTTGTATAAGATGCTTCGTGTTGTGTTTCTTTTAAATAATTTTTATATGCATCACCATCCCAAATGTGACAATCATAATCCAATAGGAATTTGATATTAGTATCACCTCTTAAAAACCATAGGAGTTCCGTAACGATTGATTTCCAATGCATCTTTTTTGTAGTAAGTAATGGAAACCCTTCACTCATCTTATGTCTGATTTGCCTGCCGAATACCGAAATAGTACCCGTACCCGTCCTATCAGATTTTACTACACCATTATCTAAAATATCTTGTAGTAATGCTTGGTATGATTTATCTATATTATTCCTCATCTCTTCTCATTAACAAGTTATGAATAGGAGTCCATAAGCAATATACGCCAATTGCTTCTAAAAAGTTTAATTTAGGAAAATTTGGAACTATTTGTGTAAGATATGATAATGCCAATCCTACTACGCACGACACCATTGTAACATTTACGATTAACTGAATTCTTTCTCTCATTTTATTTTATTTAATATAGAACAAATATACGAAAAAAATATCAGAAAACCAAATTCAAATTAAATTATTGACAATAATGTGATTATAAATTATTTTAGATATTTCTCGATATCCAAAATCGGATAAATGACCCGATTCATCTTTGGTGTAAATTTTGCTATTTTTATTTTTATCTAATAACCCCAAATCGTTGAGTTTGCTTATTTCTTTATCTTTTATTAAAATAGTATCATCTAATCCCAAAAAATATTCTACAAATGAAAATTGCATTTTTTCTAAAATTGTATCAGTTTCGTTTAACGATAGATAGTTTTTAGAATCTATTTCTTGTAACCAACTTTCTCTAGCCCACAATACATTAGAATCCAATTTTCCCATATTCAAAAACAAATGCGGAATACCTTTTTGTTTGAAAAAATTATGCAAACTTAATGTATAGAATATTGTATCATCTGTACCTTTTGGCTCTAATTTTAAAATGTTTGTATTTTTTATTGTATTATTTAAATCATGTGGTATTTGTGATTTATACCCGTACATATGGATAGCATCCCATTTTGTAGGAAAAGATAAAGAATTGGCATCTTCTTTTAGTTTATTATAATCCAATTCTATTGTTAAATCCGGTAAAATATATCTTTCAGGATGAGACCAAGCTACTATTACAAAATCGAAACTATTTTTAGAGCATTCAATTATTGTTCTTCTGAATATAGATTCATTACTACTACCGCCAATAGATGCTTTATAGCTTTTTTCAATTTCTCTAATATCGCTATCGTGCGTAGTAAAAATGGTTGATAAACTAGAATGTTCATCAACCATCTTATCACTATCTAAAAATGAGCAACTATTCCAATATAACCTTTTTTTGTTTTTCATTAAGCTAACAAATGATAATATTCTTTAAAGTGTTTAATTCTATCTGCCAATCCGATTGTACCACCATTTACTCTTTTAGTAATAGATGTTACATTAGCATCACCTGCTCCACCATCTGCTAATTTGTTTAATCCGTTTTTAGACCAGAACCAAGCTGCCGATAATAGGGCGTATTTAGATGATACTACATCAGGATTTGATGCTATATCTTCGCCAATTGCTTTACCAAATTGAGTGTAGTTATCTCTACCTGTCAATTGGATATATCCTCTACCTCTGAATTTGTAGCCATCTCCACTTGCTTCGTTTCCATTAGCCATACGATTTGCATACACTTTGTTTGCAATCTTTTGTGGTTGTCTAGCGTAAGCCGCTGCTGCCGCTTCAGTTGGAAAATACTTTTTGAAAATACCATTCAATCCTTTAGCCGAATAGTTTAAGTTTTCTTGTGTTACTCTGAATCCGCCACTCTCATGTCCACATTGTGCTAAAAAGTGTGCTAATCTTAATGGAGTGTTGATTTGGAATTTAGCTGCCGTATCAGGAATCATTTGGATAACTGCATCAGGAATATGTCCTCTTAACTTATCCAATTTCAATCCACCTACCGGTGCTATTGGAGCTACGGGTTGTGGTGCTGGCGCTGATTGCCCCATAATCATTTCCCAAGTCTTTGGTCCAACAATTCCATCTGCTGTCAATCCATGCTTAGCTTGAAATTCTTTTACTGCTGCTTCAGTTTTAGGTCCGAAATTAGTTACTGCTGGAGAAATTCCCAACTTCTCCTGCATCAATTTTACATTTTCGTTATTATCACCCTTTTTAAGTATCATAATTATTTAATATTTGGTTACAACTTTATAATCAAGTATAGATATTGGTTTAACGATGATTTCGTTCCATAAAGATGTTTTATTTTCTTTACATTCTTCCCAATTCTTACAAAGATTGTTCTCATTATCAGGATAAGAGAATCTAAATAAATTAGCTGCTCTATTTCCTTTATCAGTTGCGAAAGATTTCACATCTGATTGAAATGCGGCTACCAACCTACCTTTTAGTTTTACCAAAACATTACTTTCAGGTCTAAAAAATTCCTTTTGTTGTACAGTAAAAGTTGATAACGCATATGTGTAACCTGATTGTAAACTATCTACTAAATTTTTCATTCCTTCCGGCGTTGTCCAATGCATCGTTACCACTTCCATATCTGAATTTCCGTAGGTATCTTCAGTAAATTGTTTATCCAATAAGATGTAAGGTTCTATTGCTCCTCTTGAATAGAAAAATGCAATCTTATCGTTTTCTATATTAACAATGTATTCTGCGAACTCATCAGTCAATCCCCAAACTCTATGGTTTATGAAATCTTCAATGAAATCTAATACATTCTTTTTTGTAAGGTCTGGATATAATTCGGTTTCAACATATAATTGATATCCAAAGTATTTGTTTATTAACCCAACCAATTCGGCGTTATTATCTACCATTCCGCCCCTAACATCGTACCCTTGCTTTTGTAGTTTGAGAAACTCATTAGCAATACTTTCCCACTCACTTATAGTGTGGAAATTTGCTTCTGGTTTTTGATATCCTCTAACTGGGTACATATTTTATAAATATTAAACTTTACCTTTATTTTTTATTAAATCTATATGGCTGTTTCCAACGGTAGAAACTACTTTATATCCACTATCTTCGTATTTTTTCATCTTACGAATTAAGTTTTCATCTCTTGCATCATTAAATGCAATCTGAATATCATTTACTTTGGTTTCTTTATCTCCATTATCTTGTGGAAATGATAATCTATATAATGTATCTTTATCTCTTCTATTTGGTTTATCAAAGTTTGTAATTGGAGGAAGTCCAGCTTCTTTGGCTGAAGTTTGTAGGAATTGTTTACCTTCATCATCCAAATAATCTTCAGCAGCCATATCATCTCCTTGCCCAACCATACTGGCCCAATTACCTGCCAATATCATATTATGTGGTAACCCTGTTTTCTTTTTTTGATATGTATATAGTTCTGATTGGTCGTTATATACATCCATTTCATCACCATCCCAGCTTTCATTTGTAAAATTTGGATAGTGTTTTTTAAGTTGGTTGTGGATAAATTCTTGTTCTGAACCTTTTACATAATTACCATCGCTATCTCCACCTTCTCCCATAAACACAATTTTAGTATCTTTTGGGTACATATTTTTAACATCATCTACTACTTGTTTAGCGCCTTCGATGTTATTATGTTCTACGCCGAAAATAGTTGAACCTTTTTTAGTTTGGATTACTCCCATTTCTTCACCTTCGGAAGAAACTCTTTTAGTTGGACTTTTTTTTTCAGACGATGTAATTGGTGATGGTCCTCCTGCTGCACCCGTATCAGCTGCTTTAGCTCTAATACCCATTTTTTCTGCAAAATCATTTGAACGTTTTACTAATGGTTCGATTGGTTCATCAATAACTCTAACATTCATTGGGATTTGGTTATCCGGATTTGATGCGTTATGTGCAACAACAGCTGCCCATCTGTGATGTCCATCTAATACATATCCATCGTTGGAAACATATATTGGTGCGGTTATCTTACCATATGCCGGATGATTCTTATCAGCCAATACTTTACTCATTCCTGCTACCTTAACCCCTACAAGCTCACTTTGTGTTGCTTTTAAACGGTCTGGCGGAACTGATGTTGGTTCTGATACTTTGATACCCTGCTTATTCAACATTTGTTTGAAGAATTCTTCGGTGTCAGCTTCTCCATTTTCATCCTTTGGAAGTTTGTCCGCAGGTGAACCAGGTTGAGGTGTTCCTTTGAATTGCGGCATATCTGCTCTCTCAATTCCTTTGTTACCATCGCAATATAAGTTAGTGCCTGGAATAGAAACTTTACATAAATTAAAGTTAGGTGCTTTTTCACCCTTAGCTTTTGCTTCTGCTCCCAATTGTGCCAACTTATCTACAACAGTGGAAATTTGTTGTCTTTCAATTGGAGTTACCTGTGAAAGAGGTTTATTGGAGAAATCGGCATTTGGCATCAAATCCTTTAGTTTAGGAATTTCTGATGATGGTTTATTTGCTGAAGGTTTTTCAGCAGATGCTTTAAAATCAGAACCGCCTAACTTCTGTCCTTTTTGTGGTTGCTGTTGAGTAGGTTGGTTTGGAACTTTTGGAGTTTCTCCTTTAGGTATTTGACCATTATTTGCCGCTTTGGTTTTTTCAACTTCAGCAGGAGTAGGTTTATCGTGTTTAGACGGGTCCATCTTTTTTACCATATAGACATTACCCGTCTTTCTGTTTTTTACGATATCATCCTCTTTTAATAGGTCTTTTAACTTTATCATTTATCTACCCTGTCCTCTGTATTTTTTTGGTTTCTCTTCTTTAGGTCCATAGCTTTTTTTGCCTGATTCTGGACCTGTTCTTCTTTTACCAAATGAAACTTTTTTGGCTTCTTTAGTAGAACCTCTTGTTGATTTTGCCATGTAAAAATTTTGGTTATTCTCTGATTAATTGATTTACTTTACTGCTGGCTTTCTTCCTTTTCTTTCGCCAGTTTTTGTTGTAGCTACTTTAACAACATCTTTAGATTGTTTAACAACCTCTTTTGCTGCATTTGCTACATCTTTGGCTTCAGCAACAACTTTCTTAGCTCTAACTTTTGTTTCGGCTACAACTTCCTTAACTTCTTCGATTTTTTCTTCGATAGCATCAGGAATGTTGTTGTTGTTTGCATCAACGATTTTTCCTTTTTTCATTAAAAGGTAAGTAACTCCACCGGCTACAGCCAATACAATTACTACAATTGCAAGTGTACTCATTGTTTTTTGTTTTTAGTGAACATTTTAGTTAAATATAAATATAAAAAATTTTAGTTAAATTTCAATCCATAAAATTCATAATTTTTATGAACCGATTCTTCATCATCTAATTCTATGGCTTCTTTTTCATCTCTGTAAATAGCATCAACGGGACACTCTGGTATACAGGCACCACAATCGATACACATAGATGGGTCAATGAAAACCTGCTTATTGGCTTTTTCCTCCTCTGATAACGAATGGATTTCTTCACCTCTTCTGTCGGTATAAATAGGTCCGTTTATGCAATCAACTGGGCATACATTTATACATCCCATATCTAGGCATCCGATACAACTTTTACCAACAATAAAACTCATATAATTATTTTTTTAATAACCAAGATGATGATTGTATTTTATCACCTAACCCAAAAACCATTTCAATACCTAGTTGTTCACAAATTTCCCTTTCTCCAATAGTTTCTGCGGTTTGGTCACCACCATTAGTAAATATTACTTTATCAAAATCTTTGCTATGTAGTTCGAATAATCGTTTAAGAGTCTTATTTACCATTCTATCTTCATCGAATGATACAAATACTTTATCAACTGATTTTAAATTCTCAACGATAAATTTTCTTTCATACTCATTCATAAATTCTTTAGAACCTTTCAATTCTCTCTGAACATCATTATTTATAATAACAAAGAGCTCGTCACCAAGCTCTTTGCTTTGTTGTAAATATTCGATATGTCCTTTATGAACGGGATTGAAGTAACCACTCGCGATTACCAATGTTTTAATCTTCGCCATATAGTGAGAATTTTTTTATTTCTTTTTCTACTTCAGCTTGCTTTACTATTTCAACTGTCCCTTTTCGTGCTTCAATGTAAAAGTTGGTATCTCCATTGACTTGAAACCAACCTTCTAAAGCATCAGTAAGAGATGGATAAATGCCTTTTTGACTACCATCGGCAAATATCCATCTATCTCCTGGCGGAACTCTTTTAAGAACTAGTATCTTTTCTTCTTTGAGTTCTTTTTCCATATTAGAATACTTCTAAAATTTTAGTTTCGGAAACCTTTACTACTTCGTACTCAAGGTTTACACCTTCTGCTACGAACTTTTTTACCAATTTAGCTTCCGCTTCCGTTACCGATAAAGCATCTACTAAATAGTTTTCTTTGTTCTTTTTTACTTTACCTTTCGCATCTTCTACTTCTACTGCGACTAATACTGAATAATACTTTGGCATAACTTTTGTTTGTTTAAGTTGTGAATAATAACAAATTTAATAAATAATTTTCAATTTTCCAAATCAAAAAGGGAGAACAAATCTCCCTTTTAATTTAATTACCATTTTTAGTTTCTTCAACCGAAGCTTGTCTGTAATCAGTAACTAATTTTTTTAAATCTCCAATTGCAGTTCTTGCATTTTTTTGAGATACTTTTGTTGTTTTGTTGTGCTCTTCTTCAAATTTTGCCCACAATACTTTCATTGTTTCGAAAATTTCCTGCTTCTTACTAGCCATACTTTTAATTTTTGTTTATTAATAATAAGGAATTATCTTCCCCGTTTCTTTCTAATTTCTAATTCTTTTAGATAATGGGCTTTCCAATGATATTCAACCGAAACAGGCCCATTTGTGAATTTTTTGAGGTCATATTTCCAGATGGATTTCGATTCTTCATCTTCGAATATGTATTCAAATTTTGTTGGTTTTTCCGTTTTACTATTGTTTTCTTTAGTAATTCTCATACTGCAAAACTTTCTCCGCATCCGCAAGTTCGGCTAGCGTTAGGATTTATGAATTGAAAACCTTTACCATTTAAACCATCTGAAAATTCCAATTCAGTACCGAATAGGTATAGTAACGATTTATTATCTACTAATATTTTTACCCCTTTATCTTCTGCTAAAGTATCAGATTCATGCTTTTCGGTATCAAATGATAAATCATAGGATAATCCACTACACCCTCCCCCCTTTACCGATACTCTAACATATGGAGTTGTAAATCCACTTTCTTCTATAAGTGAATTCAATTTTTTAGCTGCTGATTCTGTTACTGTAATCATAGTTACAAATATAAGTAAAATTATCCAATTTGCCAAGTCCTCATACCAAATTTATTCCAAGTAAATGGTTGATGGTATCCCATTTCTAATTTATCCAATGCTTTAATAACATCGTATTTGGTATTATTTGGGCAATAAAAGAACATAAATCCACCACCACCGGCTCCACTTATCTTACCACCAGTTGCGCCTGCTTCTAATGCTGTTTTATATAGTAATTCTATTTCAGGGGTACTAATACCCTTTGCTAATAATTTCTTTTGTTGAAACCCATAATCTAATATTTCTCCCAACCCATCTATATTTCCTTTAATAAGGCAATCTTTTATCATTTTAGCCTGCTCTACTAACGCGTGTAACGAAAGTAAGGATGTTGTATTATTGTCAGACATTTTTTTAACTTGCTCCTCCAATACATCCGAACTGTTACGTGTAAAATTAGTAAAATATAAAACAATGTTATTTTCGATTTCATCTTGTACTCTATCTCTAATTCTAATTGGGTTTACGATTACATCGTTTCCTCTAAATTCCATATAATTAAATCCACCAAATGCTGCTGCGTATTGGTCTTGCTTTCCACCATTCTCCTTTAATTCAACTCTTTCAATTTGAATTGCCATTTCTGCGATATCATATTCACCCAATGGTAAATTGAATAGTTCCATATACACCCCAATAAGAGAAACAATTAATGTAGATGAAGTACCTAAACCACTACCCGTAGGTACATCCTGATTTGTAACTATATCATACCCAATTGGTTCTATCTTAAATCGTTTGCATATGTGATTATGAGTTGCTTTAAACAACTTTAATCCATAAGAACAATCTAACTCACTATCAAACTCATGCTCCTCATATTCATCCTTATTTACCCATTTAAACGTAACTTTTGTATCATCTCTTAATTGTAAGGATGTATGTGTAAATAAACGAATGGTTGTATTGATTACTGCGCCAATATGCGATTTAGTATATTCTGGCATATCAGTACCACCTCCACCAAAACTTATTCTAAATGGAACTTTACTCCTGTATATTTTCTTCTTCTGGTCTACCATGTTCTTTATACCAATTTTTTGCATTTCGTTCTCCTACTAATAAGAAGAAACAGTTATAACATAATGGTCTGATGTTTTCTAATTTTCTATTATTTAGATTTCCATCTATAAAATCTATAAGTAATGGCATTTTTCCATCTGAAATTCTAACTTCGCTAAACCCACAACTACCACATACTCTAGGAACATATCCACTATCGAATAATTTATTTTTAAATTTATGTAATGGATAGTGTAAGTGTTTTCCTGAAATTAAATCATCTATGTGATATTTTTTATTTTTTATAGTTTTAGCTCTTTCAATGCCAATACCATATGGATTTTTTAAATCTTCAAAAACTCCATACATTTTTGCGTACTTCTTATAGGTGTTATAAGATATACCCAATGTTCTCGCTGCTTCAAATGCAGAGCGTGATTTTTCTTGTGCTGCTTTGATTTGAGATTCTAATATGGGTTTGGCGCCCAATCCTCTTTTTGTAATTCTACTATTTGGTTCTAAATTAGGAAAGAACCCTTCTTCATTTTCTTCGATTTCCATACGAATAACAATTTATTTATACTAATAAGTATATCAAATTATTATTTTTTTATCTAAAATACTTCTATTAATATAATCTATTAGAAATTTACTAATTTGTTTATTACCTTCAATCCCAGCATGTCCATCCATTTTAACATCCAATTCATCATCGATTGTTAATTTTTTTAATCTAAACCATTTTTCCATTTGTACATTTTCTAAAAAACAAATATTATAGTTTTCTTCTTTTAGATTATGCTTTTTTAAATAAAAGTGGAAATGTGAGTTATCTAATAGTACATATTTTATATTTAAAGATTTTATAAATGATATCAATCCAACTACTGAATTAAATGTTTTATTATCTTCAAAATCGGGATTTACAAATGAATCAAAATAAACTAATACTTCATTATAAATTTTTTTAAATTCATGCCTACCATATCCGTTAGATATATCTGTTAAATCCGTATCGGGTGAATGTAATAATCCGTTTGTTATATTAAGAGTTCTGTCCAATTTATTAGACCATAATTCATCTCGCCACATTGGTGGTAATTCTAAAATAAAAAGAGTATTTTGTATGTGTGAAATATTTTTGTAAATATATTCGTAGGTTTTTCTAACTAAACGATTTATAGAGCCGCCTGATACCGATTCATTATCTATTGGTACATTGAAATTATTTGCTACCAATGTTGGATATGCAAAATCTAAATGATTATCAATATTGATTGATAATTTTTCTTTATATAGTTTTTTTATTTCAGCCCATTGTAATCCGCCGGCGCAACTGAAACTACATCCATTTACATATATCTTATTAAATTTAGCCATTTAAAGTAACATCTTTATTAACTTTGTAAAAGTGTTATCCGGTGAATCCGATGTATCTAAATCAACATAAAACTTAATTGGTGGTTCATAATCTAATATAAACTTATCTTCTTTACCTCTCATTTTTTTAGTATGACAGTAGATTTCTTGCACTCTACATTCCGATTTAAATTGTTCTCTTAAATTTCTATTTGGAAAAGTTAAACTCATTACAACATCTATATCACATTTTTGTAAGTATTTTGCAACTTCAATTGGATTAGTAGTATCATTTTCATCAATATGAAATACGGATTTACGCCAATTCTTTTTTTCAGTTTGTAACCACCATTGTAGTTTTTTTGCTAATGTGGTTTTACCACTTCCAGGCTGTCCTATAAAAAGATATATCATAACTTATTTTGCGTTTTCTGTAAAATATTTAGATTCAAATAAATTCACGGGTACATTGTTTTTATATAATGTATATGATAATGCAACCCCTTCACCATTTCCAATGCGTGGATAAAAGTATGTTTTTTTAATAATACTTTGATAATCAAAAATTGGCTTTATTCTTTCTAAATCATATATAACATCTTGTATATTAGCAATGTATGGAAAATAATGTAAATATTCAAGCATTGTCAATATATTGTTGTATTCAAATTCATTTTTTTTAAAATGAGTTATCAATGGTTCGAAATATTCCATATGATTATCTGAAAAGTATTTACCGGTCGGCCAATTTCCAAAATATAAAACTTCATTTGTTGGCTTAAAATTCAAAATCATTTCATCTGAAACGAATTCAAACCAATCCGCATCTATATACAATACGGGCTCTTTCAATTCTTCAACTAATCTCAATGGAAATAGTAATTTATCTATGTAAGAAAAAACTTTATTTGAGTATTTGTAAGTTTTTAAATTAGGAAAGGAATCTGGTTCATCTGTTAAAATTCTAACATCCCAGCCGTTTTCTATATATTTTGGTAAATATAGTTTCGCATTATCTATATAATTTTTACCTACTGTAACAATTGCTAATATCATCTAATATTTTATTTCTTTTTTAATGCGAACTGCGCTGCTTTATATGCTTTTGTATCCTTCTCGTATCCCAATGCCGTTTTTATTTTAATCATTTTGCCGGTATCTGGATTTTTAACTTTCTTATCTAAATCCTTTGGTAACAATGATTTTAATTTAACATCGTTTCCCGAAACCCCTTTAGCTTTAGTTGGTTCTTTTTTTGTTTTATTAGATGTATCATCAACTTGCTTAGGCATTGCAGGTACATCATGCTGAACGTGTCTTACCTTTAATGTTATATCTGGATATTTTTTAGATAATCCTTTTACTGCTTCTATATTTTTATGAGAATCATCTATAAAAAATACATCCTTAACTCCACTTTTTATTTTATTCTCAATCCAATCTGCTTTTTTTTGTGGATTCGCATCAGCTAATGCTACTACAAATATTTTATCCAATCCAATATCGGATAAATACTTTTTAATTGGTTTATAAGCGCTTCTTGCTGTTAATATTACGATTTCTGAACCACCTACTCTTACGATGTTTTTAAGTAATCGTGTAACACCTTTAATTTCTTGTGGTTGTTTTACTTTTTCAAAATCAGAAAAATCAAACTTATCACCTTCTTTTGGCTCGTATATTGCATATTCGCCAGGTGTTAATTTTGAATCCTTTCCATCTTTATGTTTGATGTAAATGTGTGAATTTGTTTGAACTAATGTATCATCAAAATCAAACACTCTTAATTTTTTTTCACCGGCTTCTTGTAATGGTTTAAACGCAAATACGTTTAAGCCTGAATACACTTTTCCAAACTCAACTTTCATTCCATTCCACAAACCCGATGTAAAGTTATTAGCCATTCAACAATGTCTTTTTTGTTTTAGCTTTTTTAGCTAATTCATCATTTTCTTTTGTAAGATATTCAACTTTAACAGTCAATGCTGCCACTTGCTTAGTCAAATCTAAAATCATATCTCTCATCTCATCTTTTTCTTTTGATGACTGAGCCAATAATGCTTCTAATTTTGCTATACGGTCTTTGCAATCGTGTCTGATGAAATCATCATCTCTTTCTTTTTTCTGAGCTCTTTTCTCATAATAACGAAATGCGGATGCTCCACCTAATACTGTTATTGCCGTAATGATTACTGAATATAAGTTTTCCATTTTATTATTTTATGGTTGCGTAATACGCTTTGATTTAAAATAGTTAATTACATCTTTACCGCTATCGAACGCTTTTTGTCCTCCCCAAGAAGAATGACTCATCCAAAATGAATTACTTCCATCCTCCCAATCATAATCACCAGAAGATAACTCCTTACCACCATAAGTCAAATATCCTACACCATCTTTAACATCGAATTGATATCTACCATCTTTTAAAGGATATTTGGTTCTAACAGATTCATTTTTATTTATCTCTTTACCAGCTTTAACTGCATCTTTATGTGCATCTGAATTACCGTGTGCAGGTTTTTCACCTCTAGCTTTTTTAGCTCTAATGTTTGCCCATAATCCAGGTTGTTCTTCTTTCATTGGTTCTCTCTTACCATCATCTCCATCCATAGCATCGTGTACCGAATTCAATTGGTCTACTGCTAATGTAATTTGAGAATACATCCAAGAATCTAATTGCTGTCCTTCTGACATTCTTTGTGAAATCATATTTGCATAATCGGCGATTCTTTCAAGCTGACCCATTGTCATTTCTGTCAATCCTTTAATCGTTTCTTCCGGAGAAGATTCATCTCCCTCATTTAACTTGTATTTAAGCAATTCGGTCATTTTATTGAATACTTGCTCACCACCACTTTCTCCGAAACGATAGGCTCCACCTAACTTTTCATAAATTTTTATTTTGTTTCTCATTGGCATTTGCTTTTCTGCCAATTTTTCCCAAACTTTAGGATGCGTTAGTTCGAATTTCATATTATGTTTTTTCTTTCTTTTTCTCTTATTATATCATATAAATATAAGAAAAAATATTCATGTCCCAATTTATTGAAATGTTTATCAGATTTATCTATCCAAAAATTAGGATTTTTTTCAACTACATTAGTCATCAATCCAAATTCTTCATTAAATTTAATAAAATTTGTAGAGAATTTATTATAAAAATATTTAAAAAATCTATTATGAGCCTTTGGATTATCTTTAGGCTCTACCATATCATCTACACACCATATCAAAAATTTAATATTTCTTTTTTCCAAATATTCGCATATAAATTCATATCGGATTAAATCTTGCTTTATATACTCATCTAAATCTAAAATTTTTCTACTATAAAATTTACAATCCAATTCATCAAATCTATTAGTATCATATGGTAACATAATAGTTGTTCCACTAAATTGTTCTAATATTCTATTGAAAAACCCTATTTCAATTATAACAATATCATCATTATTTATATCATCATATTTTTTAAAAATTTCATTTGTTATTTCTCCGTTACATGCACCAGGAAGAGCATTATTTATTAGATTTAAATTTAGTTTTTCTGAAAGTAATATAGGCCAACTTTCTTCAATCTTAACTGAATTATTATTGGAAAAATGTGTTGAAAACGAATCACCAAAAACAACTAAATTATTCATTTTAATTTATATTATTTATTTCAATTGCAAATGAAGTGTTAGCTTGATTTCTAAACTCTTCTTTTCTATCAATTCTTTTTATTAACTTATCATAGTGAGACCTATCTCTATAAGTATAATTTTCACAAACTACATAATTTTTTAATTTAAACTGATATAGTTGTTCGCCACTTTGATTTAACTTTTCCGATGCCCACATAATAAACGTATCATCCGGTCCATAGTGTCCCATAGATTCGGGCAAAGGTACTCTATCTAATAATGGTTTTGATAAGCAATTAAACCAACCTCCACCAAATTTCATTTTTGGTTGACCTGGAACATCGTTAAATAGTGTTTCTAAACTAACATCATTAACTTCGCCACAATCTACAAATGGATTATTTATTCTACAATAACCAACTTCTTTATTTAAAAAGTTTTCATTAACTAAACAGTCCCAAGTTGTATCCCATATCTTCACACATTCAGGACTGATAATATACTTTTGTAAGTCATCTGTTTCTTTAATTCTATCGATACCGGCTTCAATATAGTATAAGACCCTATCATCAAAACAAATATCAGTATCTAACCAAATGAAATGAGTTGCATCCTTACATTCGTTATGAGCAATTCTTCTTAATGAAGTACATCCCATTATATCTTCTCTGATATTAAATGTAGCTTTTCCAGCCCAATTCGTTAATGGTTTTAATGTGTTGAATCTATCAATGAAGTATTGTTTATCTAATTTAGATTCATTCCAATTTACTAAATAATCATCTACCGAAAGTGCTAAATAAAATTCATAATTTTGACCATCAACATATTTTGATGCTTTATTTAAATCACCCAATATCCTTTCCAAATCATCAATTTCATTTGGCATTATAAAGGTTGTAATAACTATTTTTTTCATAAACTTTTTATATATTTTTCTAATTTATTCGTTGGTTGCCATCCCAATCTTTCGATAGCATCATTGTTAATTCTTATTGTTTCTCTATAATTACCCTTTACATCATCCACATATTTTCTATTAGAATATTCGAACATATCAGCAACTTCATTTAATGAGTAGTTACAACCTGTTCCCAATTCCCAAGCATCTTCGTGCTTTTCATCACTCTCCGCAACTCTGATTAATCCATCAACGATATCATCGATGTGTGTAAAATCTCTTCTTTGCTCTCCATCGCCATGTATTAGAATTGGTTCTCCTTTTGCAATCGCTGCTCTCCAAATACCGATTACAGCTGCCATACTTGAATCTACCAATTCGCCAGGTCCATAAACATTATAGAAACGAACTATTTCAGCGTTCAATCCATAAACACCTTTATACATCTTAATCCACTCTTCCCCCATATGCTTTGTTAATGCGTATGGCGATAACATTGGATTGTGATGACGTGATGATGAACCAGCGTATATCAACTTACATTTATTATGATGCGCATAATCCGTAACTTGCTTTGTTCCATCTACATTCGAACTAAATGTTAACATTGGAAATGAGAATGATGGTTGGATTCTACTTAATGCTGCTAAATGGAAAATATATTGATATGATTCATCTTTAATATTATCCATAGCTCTAATATCCCCACCTAAAAATTTTACAAATGGAGAAATTCTCGCTTCAGCGCCAATAGAAAGATTATCAATCACATGGACTTCATAACCTCTTTTAAGTAATTCGGATGAAAGAGCGTATCCAACAAATCCGGCTCCTCCTGTTACTAATACCTTTTTCATTTATATTTGTTTATAACTAAATTATTCAATTCTATATTTCTATCGTATTGATGAACTAACACATATGGTGTTTCTCCATTCATAATTATATCATCTTTTATTTTTAAATCTTTTGTAGTAGTTCCAACTTGTAATGCAAAATCTGAATTAATATCAATCTTATCTTTTACCAAATTGTTTCCTATAATAAAGTTAAAAGAACTTTGGTCGGTAAAGTGTCTTGTATCTCCTGATTGTGATACTAACCAATTCAACATTAATAAATCTTTTACTGATTTATACTTTCCAGCAATTACTCCAACGTTTCCAATCATATTCGGCTTTACCCATTCCCAAAACATTTCACCATAACCTTCGTGTATATTTTTATAACCCCAAGGCTCATTCTCATAGGTAACACATTCCGAAGCGCAAAGTATTTCGGTTTTAAGATTTTCTTTTAACCAATCGGATGGATTTAATTGCCAAATAATATCTCTAACATCGGTTGTGATTATGTGATTCCATTCTCTCTCATCATTTTGTAAAAACCACCATATATCAATCAATCGTTTCATATGTGGATGTCCTATTAAATCTGCACCATAACATTCCCATCCTTTTGATGAAAGATATTCGATAGTTTCATTTGGTAAATTATAACATATCATAACTTTATCACCACTAAAACCACTATCGTTTAGAGATTCTACATATATTTTAATTTTTTCTGGCAAATAGTTTGCTATTGCCGATATAACCAAATCTTTCATTATCTTCCGTATTTTTGCCAATCGTTATGTGTGAATAATCCTTCACCATGTGCTAC
>JACCDJ010543146.1_pt1 | contig 19851 bp, 18 predicted proteins | sample 7444481 | NCBI WGS metagenome assembly JACCDJ01 (sample SAMN15323435, study PRJNA562643) | freshwater metagenome | isolation source: river surface water | place: USA:Blue River Watershed | collected 2017-08-15 | reverse complement strand
GTGTACCAAAGTAGCATTGTCAGTTAAATCGTTAATAGCAACGATTTCCACATTTTCTTTTTCCAATAAACGACGGAAAGTAAGTCGACCGATACGACCAAAACCATTAATAGCAACTTTAATTTTTTTCATTGAATAAATTAATTTGATTTCATACAAAGTCCAAATATAGCATTTAAAGTGTATTATTCCAAGAGAGATAGGATAAAATAAACCCAAATAAACGTTTACAAGGCCCATTTTACAAAAGTAAATCAGGATATTTTAATTTAGCAAAAAAGCTAATTAAATGATTTTAGAATAAAAATTTGCTCGGATACGTTTTTTATTCAAAAATTTTCGCATATTTGTAATACGAAGTAACTGCTCCAGATCGATGGGGTAGGAGAGTGACAGAATGTCACTTGTCTTTTTAGCTAATTTCCTAGCCCAATTCATCCGAATATTATTTTGAATAAAGACGTAACTTATTGATAATCAGCTAAATGACTTATTAAAGTTGAAGTTAAATTTAGTTCATTTTTTTAATCTTTTTTCGCACCTATCGCCTGCTAGCTTTGATTTTATTTCCACGGTTCTGGAGATGCCAAGCCTTTTTTGATTAATTTGCATCCTCATTTATTGCATATCATTTTTATGAATTCATTAGAAAAAAGTATTGTAGCTGCTTGGGACAACCCGGAGCTTCGTTCGAAGGCTGAAACCATTGAGGCGATTGAAAAAGTCGTAGACTTAGTAGATAAAGGGGAATTGCGTACGGCAGAACCTAAGGCTGATGGTAGCTGGCAAGTAAACGAATGGGTAAAGAAAGCGATCGTGATGTATTTCCCTATTCGCCAAATGGCCGTTTCTGAGGTGGGAATTTTCGAATTCCACGATAAAATGAAATTGAAATCGAACTACAAAGAATTAGGTGTGCGTGTAGTTCCCCCAGCTGTTGCTCGTTATGGCGCCTTCTTGGCGAAAGGAACGATCCTTATGCCTTCCTATGTTAATATTGGTGCTTATGTAGACGAAGGAACAATGGTAGACACCTGGGCTACGGTAGGGTCTTGCGCTCAAATCGGTAAACACGTACATTTAAGTGGTGGCGTAGGTATCGGTGGCGTTTTAGAACCCCCTCAAGCTTCTCCTGTTATTATTGAAGACGGAGCATTCATTGGTTCTCGTTGTATCGTAGTGGAAGGCGCACACATTGGCAAAAAAGCTGTATTGGGCGCTGGGGTAACCATTACGGGTTCTTCTAAGATCATCGATGTTTCGGGCCCAGAGCCAGTTGAATACATTGGTTATGTACCAGAAAACTCGGTAGTCATTCCAGGTAGTATCCAAAAGAGCTTTGCAGCCGGGACTTATGGCGTACCTTGCGCCTTAATCATTGGAAAAAGAAAAGAAAGTACAGACTTAAAAACCTCGCTTAATCAAGCATTAAGAGAGAATAACGTAGTCGTTTAGTTAATAACAAGAATTATCGCCCGGTTCACAGCCGGGCTTTTTTTATGGAAAATGAATTGAAAATTGGTGAATACAATCACCTTCGTATTATCAAAGAAGTACCTTTTGGCCTCTATTTAGATGGTTACGAAGATGAAATCCTTTTACCCTTGCAATACGTTCCAGAAACGTATGAAATCGATTCATATATCGATGTATTTATCTACCGTGACTCGGAGGATCGTATCATCGCCACTACCTTAAAGCCTTACGCCACGATTAAGCAATTCGCATATTTGGAGGTTAAATCAGTCACTCCACTAGGTGTATTCTTAGAATGGGGACTAGCAAAGGACTTATTTGTTCCCTTTAGTCAACAATACCAAAAAATGGTAGTAGGTAAATTCTACCTCGTATACATTTACCTTGATGCGCAAACAGATCGCATTGTCGCTTCAGCTAGAATTGAAAACTTTTTACCCGCCTTTATAGAGGACGAAGAAAATCGTTTCGCACCGGGTACAAAAATCGAAGCTATTCCATTTGAATACACTGACTTAGGGATTAAATGCTTAGTTGACAATTGTAAAATAGGAATGTTGTTTAAAAATGAAATATTTACAAATGTAACATTAGGCCAAAGTACATTTGTTTACATAGAACATTTACGTGAAGACGGACGCCTTGATTTACGATTGGAACCGATTGGGCGCGTACGTTTAGATACACAAGTAGAGAAAGTATTACAAGCAATTAAAGATAACAATGGCGTGTTATATCTACATGATAAAAGCCCTGCTGAAGATATCTATGATCAGTTAGGAATGTCAAAAAAGGATTTCAAGAAAGCCATCGGAGGATTATACAAAAGTAAACTGATTACCTTGCATTCTGATTGCGTGTCACTTTTGTAAACTGATTTATTTTGACTAAATTTCAATTTGTAAACTTGATTAGATTGTTTAAATTTGTAACATATTAATCAAGTTTACAAAAATGAATCTAAGTGCAAAAATAGAATTGTTAATTCAAGCTAAGAAATTAAGTGCCTCTCAGTTTGCGGATACTTTAGGAATTCCTCGCAGTAGTATCTCTCACATTCTATCAGGAAGAAACAAACCTAGCTTAGACGTCGTACAAAAGATTCTCATCGCCTTCCCTGAAATTCCAGCAGAGGAGTTGCTAGATGATAAACGTGATTTATCTATTTCGGTTCCTGCTCCTAAAGCAGCTAATGCTCCTGTCGCTTCCACTCCATCTCTTTTTGATGCCATTACACCTAGCGCTCCAGAATCGCCTAGAAATAATTTACCTGAGCAAACGATCGTACAATCGAATCTCAGACGCCCTAGAGAAAGTAACCCCAAAGCAAGTCAAGCCATCGTTACAGCTCCCAACTCTACCGCTCATCTCGCTAAAAAGATTGAACGCGTACTGATTTTTTATACCGATGGTACTTTTTCTGAAAGTAAACCTCAATAGGTGCGGTAATAATTGTAAACAAATACAGGACTTATCCACACAAAGCTTATGAGTTATCCACAAGTTATCCACACTTGTGCACAATTGTATTTTCAGTTTTCCACATTTACCAGCGAAAACGCTTATTGCTAGAGACCCATTAATTGTTTAATTTTAATAAATTGAATACATAAAATGGAAAAACTAGACTCATTAAATCAGGTGGCTCAATTCCACACAACCTTTGGAGCGCCTATATTAACTCAACCCACTATTCCTGCTGCCGAACGTTGTAATCTACGTGTAAGCCTGTTAGCAGAAGAATTAGATGAATTGAAAGAAGCAATAGCTGCTAATGATTTAGTAGAGGTAGCCGATGCGCTTTGTGATCTTCAATACGTCTTATCTGGGGCAGTTTTAGAGTTTGGTCTTGGTGACAAGTTCGTTGAATTATTTAATGAAGTGCAGCGTTCTAATATGTCCAAAGCCTGTGCATCCCTAGAGGAAGCTGAGTATACGGTGAAATTCTACCAGGATAAAGATGGCACTGAAGCGGAGATAAAGGAAGAAAATGGCGTTTGGAAAGTATATCGTAAAGCGGATAACAAAGTATTAAAGTCGATTAATTACTCTCCAGCGGACTTAAAATCCATCTTAAAATGATTAAAATACTCCTCATAGAAGACGAACCTAAGACTGTTCAATCCCTGAAACAAGGATTAGAAGAGAACAGTTATGAGGTAGAAGTGGCCTATGACGGAACCATCGCAAAGCAATTAGCTTTGCGTAATCATTACGCATTAATTGTCTCAGACATCATTATTCCGGGTATTAATGGCCTTGAATTGTGTAAGCAATTGAGGGCGGAAGGTATTCAGACGCCCATCTTAATGTTAACGGCATTGAGTACGACTGATGATAAACTGCAAGGATTTGATGCAGGGGCAGATGATTATTTGGGTAAACCCTTTGATTTTAAAGAGTTTTTAGCTCGAATAAAAGCCTTATTAAAACGATCTTCTCAAACGCAATTAGATGCACAGGTGCTGAAATTCGCGGATTTAGAGATGGATCTAATCAGTAAATTGGTCACGCGCTCAGGTCAATCCATTAATTTAACTTCCAAAGAGTTTCAATTATTGGAATACTTCCTTAGAAATCAAGAAATGGTCATTTCCAAGGCTCAAATTGCCGAAAATATATGGGAAGTAGAGGACGAAAATAGCTCGAATTTGATCGAAGTATATGTCAATTACTTGCGCAAGAAGGTAGACAAAGGCTTTGCGAGCAAGTTAATTCACACCCAATTTGGTAGAGGATATATCCTTAAAAACGAATAATTATGCAGATTAGATCCAGGCTGACCTACCAGTTTACCTACCTTGTGTCTGCGATTTTATTCGTATCCTATTTTATCATCTACATTTTCACGCAAGAGAACTACAAGGACAAATTTTATAGCCGTTTACGTCAAAAAGCGAACACAACCGCCCAATTACTAGTCAACGTAAACCAAGTAGACTCCAAATTAATGGGGATCATCGGGCAAACAAATCGCGATTTGCTGTACCGAGAGAGTATTTTAGTGTACGATTTGTGCAACGAGCGTATCTACGCTTCAAACGATAGTATCAACCTCCATATTGATGTCGACCTGATTAAACAGGTCCGCCAAAAACAAGAAATACACTTTCAACGAGAAGATATCGAGGTTCTTGGTACCGTTTTCGCCACTCCTCAGGGTCGTTTGGTCGTTTTTGCTGGGGCAGTGGATCAATACTCGGCGGAGAATGCCAAAGACTTAAAGAACATCCTCATCGCGCTTTTTCTCTTATTTATCCTCATTGTAGTGCTCTCAGGCTGGTTTTTTGCAGGTCAAGCAGTGAATCCAATCTCCGAAGTTATCGAACAAGTAGATAAATTATCGCCCAAACGTCTCGAAGAACGCCTTAAATCACCTGATTTTGAGGACGAAATAGGGAAGATGGTGTCTACGGTCAACCGATTATTAGAACGCATTGAAAACGCCTTTAGATTGCAAAAAACATTTATTGCAAACGTTTCACACGAATTAAAAAATCCGTTAACGAAAATTTCGTCGCAATTAGAAGTAAGTCTATTGAAAGAAAGAGAGTCTGGAGATTACAAAAAAACCATTAGCTCTGTATTAGAAGATACTCAAGAATTAGCTGCGATCACGGAATCTTTATTAGAATTGAATAAACTAAGCTTGTCCGATAGCCAAGCAGGATTTAATGAATGGAGAATAGATGAAATCCTTTGGGAAGCAAGAAGTTTAACTCAAAAACTAAACTCCGCTTACAAAGTCACCATCGACACATCACACATGCCAGAAGACGAGGAAATGCTTTTAATCAAGGCAGATGACAAACTAATCTTAACGGCTCTAAAGAATTTAATGGAGAATGCGTGTAAATTTAGCCCATCTAAATCTGCACAAGTCAGCTTCAAAAATTCTGGAAATTCCATCCAAATTTTCGTCAGAAACGAAGGAAAAGGCATCCCAGCGAACGATTTACCCTATATCTTTCAACCGTTCTTTAGAGGCGAAAATACGGCTTCATCCAAGGGCTATGGCATCGGATTATCACTAGTCGAACGTATCGTTCAATTACACAATGGCCAAATCTCCGTAGTTTCTGTACCGGATTCGTTTACGGAATTTACGGTGAGCTTTCACGTTAGTGGACAGTAGGCAGTGGGCAGTGGGCAGTATATTATAGAAAATTACACTGCCGACTGCCGACTAACAACTGCCGACTATTTAATTACACTGCCGACTATAACATTTGTTATATAATTTATATTATGTTAAATAGATTATAAAGCATAAGAAAAGGGCCACCTATTTCTAAGTAGCCCTTTCTCGTTTTTATTTTTCTAACTCGGCTAATTTCGCCTCGTCTTTTAACTCACGATATACTTGCTTTAAGATTTCTTTCAAGTCTTCGTCTTTCTTTACTTTGAAACCACGCTCAAAATAAGGTAAAGCCTCATTGTATTTAACCGCTAATTTAGCTTCTAAATCCTTACCAGACTTCTTGTACTCATTCATGTCCATACCATTTAATTGTCTCTTAATTTCAACGGCATCATTATAGTAATAAGCACCCATTTGGTATAAAGCATCGTAGTTTGTTGCATCTACTTCTAACGCTTTTGTATAGTAATTAGGCAAATTAGCCCGAATTTCTTTCACCTTAGCAGTTAATTCCTCGATTTTAGCTTTGTTAGCCGCAGCATCCCCTGCTGCCGCTTCAGCTGCTGCTTTTTCAGTTTGGATTCCTTTTTGAACCTCAATTAAATCCTTCACTTTTGTTTCCAAACTAGCTACTTGGCTATTTACAGAAGCTTTCGCTTTAGGCGTTGTAGCTGTCTTTAATTTCGCTTTCGTACGCTTAACTTCATCTTGGAAAGCAGAAATTTGGTCATTTTGAGCAGTTAAACGGCGATCTGCCTCTTGGACTTTGAATGATTTATCTTGAATTTTTCTGATCTCGTCATTTAAACCAGAAACCTTGTTTTCATACAACAAACCTAAGTTTAACCAAGAAATTCCATCTTTAGGATCGTTCGCAGTAGTTTGAGTCAATTGTGTGATTGCTTGATCAATACGGTTGAATGCAATTAACATATTGAACTTCTCCCCTTTCAAGTCTTTATTTGAAGGATAAATAGCAATGGCTTTTTCAATGATGTTTAATGCTTTGTCTTCCTCTTTGTTGTTTTTGTAGATTTGTGACAATCCATACAAAATAGCTAGGTCTTTACCTCCAATAGTCAAGTACTTCTCATAAGCAGCCTGCGCAATTTTATCTTCTTGGCAAAGTTGAGCGGTAACACCTGTATACATCGCTGTAATCGTGTCATTAGGTGCTACTTCAGAAGCTTTAGCCATATAACGTAGTGATGCCTTGTAATCCTTCCCCTGGTATTTAACCACACCCATATTTAAAAAGGCATTGGAGAATTTCTTGTCTACCATCATTTGCTCAGCCTCTTTAGCTACAGAACCTTTTTTACCCTCTTTCGTGTCTAATTTGATCGCTTCATTAGCAAATTCCAAGGCTTGGAAAGCAGCTTCTGGGTTTGATAGCGCGAAAGTAGAATCTGGAAAAGAAGCTAAATCCAAATAAGCTTGAGAACGAGTCAACCATAAACGAGCCTTTGTAGGGGTCTTTTTAACATCTTCGTCCGATTTTTTGATCGCTTCACTGATGTTTTTCTTTTGAGCATCAACTAATGCTTTTTCTGCTTGGCCAAATGAAGCATTCATCGCCAAAGCCACCGTAAACAGGGATAAAAGTAGTTTTTTCATTGTTTTATTTAATTAAAAAATAGCCCAGACTTTCGTCTGGGCTCAGGTATTATTCTTCCGTTATTTCTTCTGAGGCCGTTTCAGATGCGGTCTCCTCCCCTCCTTCTGGGGCTTCAGCAATCGCGTTAGTTGAATCAACGACTCCTTCCGCTAACTCTGCACCTTCTAAAACCTCTACCTCTTCCGGCTCTGGCTCTTTCTCGATCTTCGTTACAGATGAAATCTCATCAGATTCATTTTTCAAGCGAATTAATTTAACTCCTTGCGTATTACGTCCCATCACGCGAAGTTCTGCAACGCTTGTACGTATTAAGATTCCCGCTTTGGTGATAATCATCAAGTCATTGTTATCATTCACCTCTTTGATAGCGACTAGATTACCCGTTTTCTCTGTGATATTCAAGGCTTTAACCCCTTTACCACCACGGTTTGTTAAACGATAATCCTCTACCTCAGAACGCTTACCAAATCCTTTCTCAGATACCACTAACAATTGTTGTACTTCCGGATCAGAGACGCAAACCATACCTACCACTTTCTCTGTAGGAATGTCCTCATCTATCCAAATACCTTTTACACCGGCAGCTGAACGTCCCATTGGGCGAACACGTGTCTCTTCAAAACGAACAGAGCGTCCAGTATTAGTTGCAATAACGATTTGGTTGTTACCATTAGTCAAAGCAACATCTAATAAACGATCTCCTTCACGGATGGTGATGGCAATGATACCATTTTGACGTGGACGAGAATAGGCCTCTAACGACGTTTTCTTAATCGTACCATCTTCAGTACACATCACAATGAAGTTATTATCAACGTAATCAGGATCTGTGATTGATTTCACGTTAATAACGGCTCTAATGGTGTCGCCATTCTCGATGTTCATCAAGTTTTGGATAGGACGACCTTTGGAAACCTTAGATCCCTCCGGAACCGCATAAACACGTAACCAGAAGCATTTACCACGCTCCGTAAAGAACAATAACCAGTTGTGCATCGTTGCTGAGAACAAATGCTCTGTGTAATCGTCATCTTTTGTCGCAACGGCACGTGAACCTACCCCTCCGCGTGATTGAGCACGGTATTCAGTGATAGGAGTACGTTTAATATAACCTTGTGCGGAAACAGTGATTAACATCTCGTCATCCGCAATCATATCTTCTACCGAGAATTCCTCATCCGTCATGTTGATTTGCGTTCTACGCTCATCGCCATACCGTTGCTTCATCTCCGCTAATTCGTCTTTAATGATCTGTAATTGACGTTCTGGTTTAGCCAAAATATCTTCCAAATCATCGATCAACTTCATAATTTCCGCGAACTCATTCATAATCTTCTCGCGTTCCATGCCGGTTAAGCGTTGTAAACGCATCTCCAGGATAGCTTTCGATTGAAGTTCAGATAAGTTGAATGTGGACATTAAGCCTTCTTGTGCCGCATTAGGATCTTTCGACTCACGGATTAACTTTATTACTGCATCTAGATTATCTAATGCAATAATGAAGCCTTCCAAAATATGTGCACGTTTACGAGCCTCGCGTAAATCGAACTGCGTACGACGTACGATAATCTCATTTCTATGCTCCACGAAATGGTGAATCAAGTCTTTTAGATTCAACATCATTGGACGACCTTTCACTAAGGCTACGTTATTCACTGAGAACGATGATTGTAAAGCCGTATGCTTGTAGAGGTTATTCAATACCACATTCGCTACTGCATCACGCTTTAAATCGAATACGATACGCATCCCTTGACGATCTGACTCATCGCGAATCTCTGAAATGCCTTCGATTTTTTTGTCATTCACTAAATCAGCACATTGCTTGATTAAGGATGCCTTATTCACCATGTACGGAATCTCCGATACAACGATCTGCTCTTTGCCCGTTTTAGACGTGTCGAAAGTAGCGTTTCCACGCACCACGATACGACCTCTGCCCGTCTCAAAAGCGTTGCGAATACCTTGTACACCATAAATAGTTCCACCTGTAGGGAAATCTGGCGCCTTGATGTATTGCATCAATTCTGAAATCGTAATGTCACGGTTATCAATATAGGCTGAAATACCATCTACTACCTCGTTTAGGTTGTGTGGCGCCATATTGGTCGCCATACCTACCGCGATACCCGAAGTACCGTTCAATAATAGATTAGGAATCTTAGCTGGTAAAACCGTAGGCTCCTCTAAGGAATCATCGAAGTTAGGCTGAAAATCAACCGTTTCTTTGTTCAAATCAGAAAGCAACTCATCCGCAATACGCTTCAAACGAGCCTCCGTGTAACGCATCGCTGCCGGAGAATCCCCATCCACAGATCCAAAGTTACCCTGGCCATCCACTAAGGGATAACGCAATGACCAATCTTGGGCCATACGCACCATTGTGTCATACACAGATGAATCACCGTGTGGGTGATACTTACCAAGTACCTCCCCGACAATACGAGCAGACTTTTTATAGGATTTGTTGTAACTAACCCCCAGTTCTTCCATTCCGAATAACACCCTTCTGTGAACTGGTTTTAATCCATCACGTACGTCTGGAAGCGCACGAGACACAATTACTGACATCGAATAATCGATGTACGCCCCTCTCATTTCATCTTCGATGTTGATAGGGATAACATTGCTTTGTAATGACATAAAAACTGTTTTGATTCAAGAGAAAAACACAGCAAAAAGCGGTATTTTTCAATAGAACAAATATCTTAAATTTTGCCTATTTTTCCAAGAAAAAAGGAGGGTAAAATAAGGGGATTATTTTTTGCGAACAGAAGACTCCCGAACAATCAATTTTGTCTTCAAAACTTCTACCCTTGGAACTGGATTATCTGTTTTGTGTTCGATTTGTTCTAGCAGTAATTCAACCGATAATCGGCCTATTTCTTCTAATGGCTGCGCTATGGACGAAATTGTAGGGGAAACCAATGAACAGATAGGTTCGTTATTGAAACTCACCATTTTCACCTCCTCTGGCACCGAGATAGAAAGCTCCCGTAAGGCTATTAAAACACCGATGGCTAAACGATCTGATACCACTAAGATGCCATCTGGACGATTCGCCTCTTTCATCAACTGATGCGTCTTGGCGATGGCTGAATCTTGGAAATAATCACTATGAATAATCAACGAAGGATCCGATTCGATTCCCGCTTCTTGAAGAGCACGTGAATAACCCATTCTACGCTGGTTACTCACTGAAACATTCTTAGGCCCGGCTAAAAAAGCAATACGCTTACATCCGTTCTCAATTAAATGCTTAACGGCCTCATAAGCAGATTGCTCATTATCCACCATTACCTTAGAGGCATCTATTTCGTCACTATCTCGGTCAAAAAAGACTAATGGGATTCCCCTGCGTTGCAACCGGGTTAAATGATCAAAATTAACAGTCTCCCGCGATAGAGATATGATAATACCCTCCACTTGAGAGCGGGATAAGTTCTGAATGTTCGTTAGTTCTCGCTCGAAGGATTCTTGAGTTTGAGCAATTAGAAGCGAATATCCTGCTGTAATGGCGGCATCTTCAATAGCTTTAACAACCGTAGAAAAGAAATAATATCCAAGATCGGGCACGATAAGACCGAGCGTTTTAGTCTTCGATTTTACTAAACTGGTGGCGAGTACATTAGGTTGGTAATCAAGCTCCTTAGCAAGATCCAAAACTAATTTCTTTGTATCTGGATGAATATCCGGCAAATCACGTAAAGCCCTGGATACGGTAGCAACGGAGACTCCCAGCTGCTTAGCAATATCTTTTATGGTAACTTGGTGACGCATTCGTTTAGGTTAGCTTGCCAAAAATACACAATAAATGTATACAAAATTCAATCGAGGCGATAAACGACTGTACTTCGTCCTGCAGAGACACCCATAGGAGGATTTTCCTTTGAAATTTGAACCAAAACGGCTACTTCTTGGCTTAATTCAGTTCTGATTTTTTGAGCTATCGTTTCTGCTACCGTTTCTAATAAATCCACCGGATTAGCCATCACCTGCTTGCAAATAGCATAAATCTGCGAATAATCAATGGTATTCGCGATATCATCTGAAAAATTAGGCTGGGATTCCGATTCAACTACTACATCTAACGTATACCAATTCCCTAAAATACGCTCCTCCGGATACAATCCGTGAAAGGCAAAAATGCGAATGTCATCAATAGAAACTTGGTAATTAGCCATCTTAGTTGATCTCCCCTACTTTTCCTCTTGGACCAGATGATTTAGCGTAGGCTTCTAACACCTTGTTTAACGTAGGTAATCCTTCGTCAGATACGGTTTCTAACGAGATTTTAGGCTTGGGGCCACGTTTAGCGACGGGTTTTGTGTCTGATTTAGGGGCTGACTTGGTTGGTTTAGGCTTTTTTGAAGATTTAGGTGTTTTCGCTACCGCCTTAGGTTTAGGACCCCGTTTTGCTGCTGGTTTTACTTCTGTTTTGGGGGAATTGGTCACTGGACTAAGCACTGACTCAGGAGTGATAGCTTGCACTTTAGGCTTGGGACCTCGTTTAGCAGGAGCGCCCTTCGTTTTCCCTAAGGCTTTAGGCTTCACAACTTTAGCTTCCGAAGCTAATTTGGGTTTTTTCGCCACTTTCGCTTTCGGCTTGTTTTTCACACCTGGCTTGCGTCCTCTTTTTGCCGCTGGCGCAGCTACAGTATCGATGGATGTTACAGGCTTAACAAATTCCGTGGCATTCCATTGAGATATCGACCCTAATGTTTGCTCTGAAATCTGCTTTAATTGTGCCGCAATCTCTTTTTGGGCTTCCTGCAAATTACGTAATTGACGCTCTTGTTCTTTTAATTCTTGACCTGCTTGCGCTAAGGTTTGTTTACGTTCATTTTCCGCTAACAATGCTTGCTTTTGCGCATCCGTTTCCGCCTTCTTTTTAATTGCTTCCGCCTCTTTAGTCGCTTTATCTAAAATGGCTTTCGACTCTTTTTCCATTTTAGCCGCAAAGTTTTGCTGACTTTCTTCCGCTAATTTCAATGCTCTAAATAAACTAGATTCAATTTCTCGTAAACGTGCTACTTCAGCTTCTAAATCTGTTATTTTTTGATTTGAATTAGCTAAAATTTGCTGAGATTCGGTCTCAAATTCTTGCACACTTTGAACATAGGCGTCCACCTGCGAGATATCATAACCGCGAAAAGATTTCGAAAAAGAAGCTTCCAATGTTGATTGATTTAGGTATACAAATGCTAAAATAGGGAAATTTTTATTGAATTTTCCAAATAGAAAGATTTTTATCGTCTGATGCTGACACCAGCAAATCATTGAATGAAGACCAGATTAGTTTATTAACCGAATTCTTGTGCCCTCCGTGCCTGGAGGCATCTAACACTTTACGCAAGGTTAAAGAGTCGCTCTCCCAGACTTTCACCGTCTTATCCATACTCGCTGTCGCAAACCATTTTCCATCTGGAGAGAATTGAATATCGTGTATCGCATAAATATGGCCAACCACTTCATTTAGAAGGTTAAAATCTGCACTCCAATGTTTGATTCGAGCATCTTTGCCTACACTGTAGAGCTCCCCTCCCCTGCTTTGGAGTGAAAAAACAGAGGAATCATGTGCTTGGAAAGTTAAGGCTAATTGAAAATCTGAATTAAAAACCCGAATAAAGCCGTCTGAATAACCTACCGCTACACGATTATCTGATAAAAGGCTAAAACAACGAACGCTTTTTGAACTCGCTTTGATGTGTTTTACAATGGATTTTGTGGCCATATCCACCACCGTAATTAATCCTTCATTGTGCCCAATCCAAGCATTAGGACCCACAAAAGTGATAGAAAAGATGGATAAACCTTTCGTTGGAATAGCGAATGCCTGAGTCTGATCTGCCACTTGAATTCCTTGAATCCCTTCATTGTTGTGTCCTATCCAAAGAATGCCTGAATCATCTTTCTTCAAGGCATAAACGGAACCATTGATTTGGGCAATTACTTTTCCCAGATCCGGTTTAGCGAGATTCCATTGTACTACCCATCCATCAGAGCCCGCCGAATAGAACAAGGAATCCACGCCATTTTCAAGCGCATAAACCGGTCCACGGTGCCCTGAGAAGGTATCAATACGTTCGATTTGTAGCGTACTCAAATTATTTCCATCGATTTAGCTACAAAAATGATAATTTTACGTCCAAATATTCCCTTTCATGCCCCAAATATTTTCAAAAATTAGCTCGGATGATTTCCAAATCTTGGTTTGGAAAATCGAAGAACCGATTGCTTTTTTTGAAAGCTTTCCGGCATCTTGGTCCACTCCCACTATTGAAAATCCAATCAAAAAACGGGAATCAGTAGCCGCAAGGTATTGCTTACATCAGCTTTCTGCTGAATTCGATAGTCTTGTTCTCGTTCAAAATGATCGGAATAGGCCCTTTTTCAAGGATTCAGACTGGCATATTAGTCTTACCCACTCCTATCCATACGTGGCTGCAGCCTTTTCACCCAAGAAACGCATCGGAATTGATGTGGAGAAACCGGGAAGAAACATTGAAAAGATTGCGCCTCGCTTTTTATGCCCCTCGGAATTAGAAAAATGGAAGGACACCTCCCACTTGTTGACTTTGGCCTGGTCCACAAAGGAATCCGTCTACAAAGCGGTAGGAAAACCGGGGCTATCGTTTCAAAAAGAAATAGAAATTAGCGATTTTGATCAAAATCCCTGCAAAGCTCGTATCGCAACCGGAGAAGAAATCAACATTTATTGGGAAGAGTTTCCCGATTTCAGTCTAACTGTAGCCTTACTCTAAAAGGTCGATTAGCTCCGTTAATTCCTCTTTGTATTCCATCTCCCCTGCTTTTTCATAGGCCATCATCAAATTGCGAATCACGCGACGAATGATTTCTAAATTAGAACAGGGATTATAATAGATCTCGTTCGAGGTTAAATTCAACTGAGCAATGTAATTATCAATATCTATCTTATTGAAAATCAACCCTTTATTAAATACATTGATATAGAATTGCAAGCCATTTTGCTTGTAGGTTAACACAAAAAGATTAGGCAAATTCACGCCATAGATGGGCAAACCTAATTTTTGGGCAATCCACATGTAGATGACGCAAAGACTAATCGGATTCCCTTTTTTAGAGGACAACACATTATTAATGAATGAGTTATTTGCCGCGTGAAAATTTTTCGAATTAGGTCCAAACTTCAATTGCTCAAACAATACCGTATTTAAAACCTTCACCTGATCCATCGGGTGCAATTCCTCACGCATTTGTGGCCAAACCTCGTAATAAAGCTGGTCCATTTCCACTTTCAATTGCTCAAAACTGTAATCTGGATAGCGGTAAGTGGCTAAAATCCACATCCCCTCTAATAAATCCATCCCGCCTGATTCCTTCCAAAGCTGCAAACGTGTTTTCACTGATTGCCATTGGAAATCATGAATTAAGTTTTCAATCTTAGACTGTAAAATCGGATTTAAGCTTTCGCTCTCCCATTCTGATTCTAAAACGGGAATAATGGACGGTCCTAATGTCCTGATTTGCTGCTCGACCATCGTAACGACTTCTTGATCAGAATCGTCTAATAAATGAATCATGGCTTTAATGGCAGCATCCGTCATAGGGAACGTATATTTTTGACAAAATTAAAGACAATTGGCCTATTTTCACTTAAATTTGTCTTTAATTCTTACAAAAACGTAGATGCAAATTTTAATTACGGGAGGAGCAGGATTCATTGGATCACATACTTATGTGGTTTTGAAAGAACACGGCTACACGCCTATTATCGTCGACAACTTCTCAAATTCTTCCAAAAGGGTTATAAAAAACCTAGAAATCATAACGAAAGAACCGGTTATATACGAAGAAGGTGATGTGAACCATCCAGAGACCTACGATCTACTATTCACAAAATACGACATTAAAGGGATTATCCACTTTGCCGCTTCTAAAGCAGTAGGTGAATCCGTGGAGAATCCCTTAAAATATTATCGAAACAACGTTGCGGCCACGGTACTTTTATTGGAAAAAATGGCCCAATATGGCCTTTCTAACCTAGTATTTTCTTCTTCTTGTACTGTTTACGGTCAACCTGAAACGCTTCCTGCAACAGAAGAATCGCCAGTTCAACCTGCTACATCGCCTTATGGCAACTCGAAGCAGATAGGTGAGGAAATTATTCGCGATACGGTGGCCGCTTCCTCCACTTTAAAAGCCATTGCTTTACGTTACTTTAACCCTATTGGGGCACATGAATCGGCCTTAATTGGTGAATTACCGATCGGACCGCCCGCGAACTTGATTCCATTTTTGACACAGTCAGTAGCCGGTATTCGAGGTCCATTGCAAGTATGGGGAACGGATTATCCTACCCCAGATGGAACAGCGATTCGCGATTATATTCACGTAGTGGATTTAGCGGGGGCGCACGTGAAGGCTTTGTCCCACTTAATCGACGGAAAATCAACTTCGAATTATGATTTCTTTAACATAGGAACGGGCCAAGGAAGTTCGGTAATGGAGGTTATTAACGCTTTCGAGAAAGCTACTGGTAAGAAAGTTCCCTATGAAATCAGAGACCGCAGAGCGGGAGATATCACGGCTGTGTATGCCTCAACCGACAAATCAAATAAAGTTTTAGGTTGGAAAACCCAATTTAGTTTAGAAAAAGCGTTGCAAGACGCCTGGAAATGGCAGGAAGCCATCAATCAATAAGATGAAAAAATTAGTTATTACCGGCGGTGCCGGATTCATAGGCTCTCATGTGGTTCGTTTATTTGTCAACAAATACCCGGATTACCAGATTTACAACCTGGATGCTTTGACCTATGCGGGAAACCTGGCAAACAATGAAGATGTGGCTTCTGCCCCTAATTACCACTTCATTAAGGCGGATATCACCGATGCAGAGCATATCGATGCACTTTTTGCGGAACATCAATTTGATGGCGTATTGCATTTAGCGGCAGAATCCCATGTGGATCGCTCCATTACAGATCCTTTAGCCTTCGTACGTACGAACGTAATTGGCACGGTAAATTTATTACAAGCCGCAAAGAAACATTGGGCGGGTAAAATGGAGGGCAAACGCTTCTACCATATCTCGACTGATGAAGTATACGGTGAATTACATGACCCCAATGAATTCTTTTTAGAAACGACTTCATACGATCCTCGTTCGCCCTATTCCGCCTCGAAAGCGAGCTCAGATCACTTTGTTCGGGCTTACCACGAAACGTATGGTCTACCTACCGTAATTACGAATTGTTCGAATAATTATGGGCCCAATCACTTCCCAGAGAAGTTGATCCCCCTGATGATTCACAACATTATTCACAACAAACCTCTTCCTGTATACGGAAAAGGTGAGAACGTACGCGATTGGTTATTTGTGATTGACCATGCGCGTGCAATCGACACCGTGTTCCATGATGGAAAAATAGGCGAAACCTATAACATAGGTGGCTTCAATGAGTGGAAGAATATTGATTTAGTCCATTTATTGTGCAAAATTATGGATGAGAAATTAGGTCGTCCTGAAGGTACTTCCGTAAAATTAATTACGTACGTAACGGATCGTGCGGGTCACGATTTGCGCTATGCCATTGATGCAAATAAAATTATGAAAGAGTTAGGTTGGGAGCCTAGTTTACAATTTGCGGAAGGTTTAGAGAAGACGGTAGATTGGTATTTAGCAAATGAAAAATGGTTAAATGATGTCACTTCGGGTGATTACCAGAAATATTACGAAAAAAACTACGCAGGCAGATAAGATGAAAGGAATTATTTTAGCGGGTGGATCCGGAACCAGATTACACCCATTGACTTTAGCGGTTAGCAAGCAATTAATGCCAGTTTATGACAAGCCGATGATTTATTATCCCTTGTCTATCTTGATGTTATCAGGCATTAAAGAGATTTTAATTATTTCTACGCCACATGATTTACCTCATTTTGAAAAATTATTAGGTGATGGATCCCAAATCGGCTGTCGTTTCGAATACGCCGTTCAACCGGAGCCGAATGGCCTAGCTCAGGCGTTTGTGATTGGTGAAAAATTCATTGGAAAGGATAAAGTGGCCCTGGTTTTAGGAGACAACATCTTCTATGGCTCTGGCTTAAGTAAATTATTACAAGCGAATAATGATCCGGAAGGTGGTGTGGTTTACGCTTATGCGGTGAATGACCCAGAGCGTTATGGTGTGGTGGAATTCGATGCAGATAACAAAGTAATCTCAATCGAAGAGAAACCAGCCAATCCTAAGTCGAATTATGCCGTACCTGGCTTGTATTTCTATAATAATGAGGTGGTGGAGATTGCCAAAAACATCGCCCCATCCCCACGTGGAGAATATGAAATCACGGACGTGAACAAGGAATACTTGAAGCAGGGTCGTCTTTCTGTGGGAATTTTGAACCGTGGAACGGCTTGGTTAGATACCGGTACCTTTGCATCCTTAATGCAAGCTGGTCAATTCGTTCAAGTGATTGAAGAACGCCAAGGTATGAAAGTAGGTTGTATCGAGGAGGTAGCCTATCGAATGGGATACATCGACAAAGCACAATTGAAGAAAATTGCTGAACCACTTGTGAAAAGTGGTTATGGCCAATATTTATTGAATTTAATCGCCTAAACCGCTTAAATTCCCATTATCCCCGCTATCAAGGCTAATCCAAAGAGCAAGATGGCGGGGATTTTTGTTTTCTCTGCTAGTACAAAAGCTACCGCTACAATTCCAAGAGAGATAAATTGCGCATCCACCACTAAAGGTCTTGTAAAAGTAAATACAGCCACCAAGGTCAATCCAACAGAAGCCGCCTGAATACCTGCTAGAGAGGCACGAATGAAGCGGTATTGCTTCAATTGACCCCAAATTCGGAACACAAAGAAGATCAAAAAGGTCCCTGGCAAAAAGATTCCTAATGCACCAATGGCCGATCCAGCCAATTCACCTAGCAGACCATAATCCTTCATTAACAAGACCCCTAAATAAGATGTAAAGGCAAATACAGGCCCTGGAAGCGTCTGCGAAAGGGCCATACCTGTCAAAAAGGTGTCCGAACTGATTAACTGTTTAAACTCCACAAATTCGGTGTAAAGTACAGGGGCCAGAATGTGACCACCCCCAAAAACGAGGGAACCATTCCGGTAAAAATTCTCAAAAAGCCGAATAGGAAAATAATCTGTAAAATGACCTAAAAGGGCCAAAAAGAGTAAAAATCCCCAGTACAAATGGAAATTAGCCCATGGAATAACGAATTTATGTTTAGTTTGACGTGGAAAATCTTGGTAGTTGAAAGAGGACACTACACCCCCTAAAAGGAGTACTAATGGGAAAATATACGGACTGTGAAAAGCGATTCCTAAAAACAGGGTCACGAGTAAAATAATAACATACATGGGTCCAGTAATGACCTTTTTGGCCATATACCAACCTGCCTGTAAAATCAAACCAATACCCACGGGAAGAACGAAATGGAGAATCGAATTATTCCGTAGAAAGGTCATTCCATACGCTGCTAGGGTCATAATGAGCACCGCTGGTGTAATCCAAATAAACAAGGTGAAGTAAGCCAAAGAAGCCCCACCCCGCTTCAAACCAATCGCTGTGATCATTTGAGTCGAGGTAGGGCCTGGTAATACGGAACAAAGTGCTTGAATTTCAAACAACTCTTCCTCCGTTAAATAGGCTCTTTTCTTCACTAATCGATCCAAAAAGAGCGCAAAATGTACTTGAGGTCCACCAAAAGAGGTGCAGGCTAAAAGTAAGACATCCCACAGGAAATCCAGGTGTTTTAGCCGCATAATTTATGCCTTTTTAAGTCCTAATTCAATCAATCGCTCGTTCAAAAACTCCCCTGCCGTCATGTCTGTATAAATTTTAGGATATTCCGACGAAACACAAGAAGGCAAACAAGTTAAATCCATTTCGGAACGCGGATGCATAAAGAATGGAATCGAATAACGAGACGTCCCCATTTTTTCACGCGGGGGATTCACCACACGATGGATCGTTGATTTTAATTTATGATTCGTCAAACGGTCAAGCATATCCCCTACATTCACCACTACTTGATCCGGTAAAGCCGTAATGGGAATCCATTTCCCATCCATACGCAATACTTCTAAGCCTTCAGCTGAAGCCCCCATTAGCAAGGTAATCAAGTTGATGTCTCCGTGTGCCGCAGCTCTCACTGCTCCTTCTGGCAAGGAATCTGGATCTAAAATAGGGAAATAGTGAATGGCCCGCAAAATGGAATTTCCATTTTTCACACGGGATTCGAAATAGTCTTCCGGAAGTTCTAAATAGAGAGCAATCGCTTGCAATAAGGCTTTCCCTGCCTTTTCCAAGGTTTGATACGCCTCTACGGTATTCTTCTCAAAATCTGGGTATTCCGCGGGAAAAACGTTTGCTGGGTATTCTGACCAAACCGTATCGCCATCTTCCTTGTGCGGTTGACCCACATGGTAAAATTCCTTTAAATCAGGTACTTTGAAGCCTTTGGCGGTTTCTTTGCGCTTGCCAATATAACCACGCTGTCCCGCAATACCTTCGATTTCGTAGGCTTGCTTCAATGAATCAGGCGATTGAAAAAATTGCTCCACATCGGAATACAATTTTTTCGTAAACTCATTCGTTAATCC
>JACCDJ010452260.1_pt1 | contig 19859 bp, 16 predicted proteins | sample 7444481 | NCBI WGS metagenome assembly JACCDJ01 (sample SAMN15323435, study PRJNA562643) | freshwater metagenome | isolation source: river surface water | place: USA:Blue River Watershed | collected 2017-08-15 | reverse complement strand
CAGCGTTGTAAACGACCGATCCACCTGTTGACTCGACATCACCGCTGGTATTCGGGTCGGAAGAGCGGTTTGTTACCGCAATCTTTGCTGTCAATCCACCCATTGTCGGAAGGGTGTACATGATTTGCCCGCTGTTACGGACGGTCGTGATAGCTGCCGCACCATTGAGGTAGACACCCTTACCCTCTTGAACGTTGGAGCAGGCTGCCGTGTCTAAGGTACAAGACAGGCTAAAGATTGGGGTGTAATCGCGACCGATTTCCACCGTGCCAAACCCTCCTGCTAACGACACAACGCTGCGGCGTACACCACCGGTCGTCGACAGATCACCAGTGCCACCTGCATCCATACCGAGCTCATAATGAAAACCAGCAGTCATATCGCCAATTTTTTCGGTGCCGCGGAAACCGATACGGTTTGAAGCCAATGCGCCCGCCGCATTACCGCCTGTCTGATTACGGGTTACTTCGCTACCTGTTTTCACAGTCGTGGTGTTGAAGCCCCCATCCATAATGCCGAACACGGTTACCTGGGCCGAAGCGACGGCCGGTACAGCTGCTGCGATTGCAATCGCGAGAAGCGATTTCTTCATGAGTCACTCTCCTAAGTTTCTGAATCATCGGCAAGTCGCCGAACAACTCCCCGGTCTACTTGTTGCAGGGACACCTGCCCCGACCGGTCTGAAGTTGGATTGATTGTGTACCAAAGACTTCGCACATCCAAGCATTTGGGAAGAAAACCACAGGTGTACGAGCGCTTCTGTTGTAAATGAATCGCAGTGTGTTGCTCGTGGGCAACAATGTGTCTGCCTTATTACAATCGATCACTGAAATAGCGAGAAAGGACCTGCGATGCGAATGCATTCAACCTCAGACCTTTTGCTGGGCACCATTGGACGTGCGATACACACACTTTGCGCAACCCCTGCGGCAACGCGAAGTCCCGCACAGGTTCTTCAACAAACGACGGTCACGAACTCCGGTCCGCTTAGTGAGAGCGAACAGGCCAAGGCTGCTGCGTTGATGCGGGTTAATCACGTGGGGGAAGTCTGCGCCCAAGCCCTATATCAGGGCCACGCCCTATCAACCGCCGATCCTGAGCTCAAGGCATTCTTTATGGCAGCTGCTCAGGAGGAATCGGATCACTTAGCGTGGACCAAGGGGCGTCTTGACCAGCTTGGGGGTCGTGTCTCTGCCCTCAATCCGATTTGGTACGCAGGGGCGCTTGCGATTGGCTACCTATCGGGGCGCTTTGGTGATCGAGCGAGCCTCGGGTTTATGCGTGAGACCGAACGCCAGGTCGAGGCCCATCTCGATTCCCACCTTGAGGATTTGCCTGAGGCGGATCTGCTGTCCCGCCAAATTGTTCAAGCCATGAAACAGGATGAGCAAGCCCATGCCGAAGCGGCTTTCCAGCAAGGAGCAAGCCCGATACCCGAGCCGATCCAGTGGGTGATGCGCAAGAGCGCCAAGGTGATGACAAAAACGGCTTACTATCTGTAGTGTGTAGTGGTGGCTAGCGCTGATTGTTGCGGTCCTAATGCCAACGATCCCAGCGCGTGTCTTATTTCTGTCCGTACGAGCCATCGCTCAGGGTTTTAGTCGACTTCTTTGATCGTCCAGTCAATCTTGATGTTTGCAGTCTTTGCCAACATCGCAGTCGCTGAGCAATATTTATCGTGAGATAGCTTAATTGCGCGCTCGACCAAATTGGCCTTCAATCCTTTGCCTGTAACAAGAAAATGCATGGTTAGCGACGTAAAGACCTTGGGGTCTGTTGCTGCGCGTTCCGCTTGAAGACTCACTTCGCAATCCCTAACGTCTTGCTGACTTTTCCTGAGAATGAGCACAACGTCATAAGCAGTGCATGCCCCCGTACCGAGCAACACCATTTCCATGGGACGTGGGGCAAGATTTCGTCCGCCGCCCTCCGGTGCACCATCCATGCTTACCAAATGCCCGCTTCCCGTTTCGGCGTGAAAACTCATCCCCGAGGGACCACCCCATCGTACAGTGCAGTGCATCGTTCGGCCTCCTAAACAAAACCTGATCATACGTCGAGCGCCTTGCCTGGATTTGTTGCAACGCAAAAACCTGAGATCAAAAGACGACTTGCCCTGCCGGTTGGTATTCATGAGCGGTTAGTCCTGACCGTCCGTTCCGGAATTAACGCCTTTGATAGCCGCCTCCATGTTTGCCTGGGCGTATGGCGAAGTTCGCTTCACTTTCCATATGATGAAGACGCTTCTTACACTATGGTCTTTGCAATTGCGACCGTCGCGACCGATTTCCCTAAATATCAATAAAATTCAATCGCTTAGAATCACTCAACGGAGTGCGGCTGATGCTTTGTCGCATGCCTGAGTCACTGTTGATCCACAAAAAATACGCGGTTTAGGATGTCTGTTCTTGCAATGCACAAAAAACCTTGATACATTCTGCCCATGGAAGTTGATTTTGAACTTCCGCCTCTGTCTCCTCCACCCTCCTCCTTAGGTGGATTTGGCCTGAAGCGCAAGCTTCAGGCCATTTTTTTGTCTGGTAAGTCAAACGGATTTGAATTTGTCTCCGTGATTAGCAAGCGGGCAAGCTTTGTGATTTGAGCTTACAAGGAAATCCGGATATACTGGAGAGCTTTCCTTTTAGCAGTTATCTTTTCACTCAATTTTACTTAAGGGTCCGAGATGAAGACCTTTTCTGCCAAAGCTCACGAAGTTCAGCGTGATTGGTTTGTTGTTGATGGTTCTGGCAAAGTGCTCGGCCGGCTTGCTGCTGAAATCGCTTTACGCCTGCGCGGTAAACACAAGCCTGAATTCACGCCTCATGTCGATACCGGCGACTTTATTGTTGTTGTGAACGCTTCACAAATTCGTGTCACCGGCGATAAAGCTGAGGGGAAGCGATATTTTCGCCATTCAGGTTTCCCAGGCGGCATTACCGAGACAACATTCAAAAACATGCAGTCTCGTTTTCCCGGGCGAGCGCTTGAGAAGGCAGTGAAGGGTATGTTGCCTAAAGGTCCACTCGGATATGCGATGTTGAAGAAGTTAAAAGTGTATGCCGAAGGCAGTCATCCTCATTCGGCCCAGCAGCCCAAGGTCTTGGAGATCTAATATGATTGGTGAATACAATTACGGAACCGGTCGCCGCAAGACATCAGTGGCAAGAGTATTTCTCAAGCGCGGCACCGGGAAGATTGTTATCAACGGCAAGTCGATCGATGACTACTTTGCTCGTGAGACGGGGCGGATGGTGGCAAGACAGCCTCTCGAACTCACAGCAAATGCGACGGCCTTTGACATCATGGTCAATGTCCACGGCGGTGGAGAAACTGGGCAGGCTGGCGCGGTGCGCCATGGCATTACCCGCGCCTTGATTGATTACGACGCATCGCTCAAACCAAGCTTGTCGGCTGCTGGTCTCGTCACTCGCGATGCTCGCGAAGTTGAACGTAAAAAAGTGGGTTTGCACAAGGCCCGACGGCGCAAGCAGTTCTCAAAACGCTGATCACCGGCACGCAAGAAGCGGCCTCTTCGGAGGCCGTTTTTTGTTGGCTTCGCCGCATGACCCTGATTACGATGTTGACTTGCCTGACAAGGCGCTGGGTAGCCTGTGATAATTCTTGACTGTCTTACTGCGGTTTCTCATGGAGAACAGTGATATGAATGCACTCGCTGAAATGCCAGCCCCCTTAAACTTCACCGATAGTGCCGCCAATAAGGTGCGTGAACTAATCGATGAAGAAGGAAACCCGAATTTGAAACTGAGAGTTTTCGTCCAGGGTGGCGGTTGTTCGGGCTTTCAGTACGGATTTACCTTTGACGAAGATATGGCCGAAGACGATACGCGTATGGAGAAAAACGGCGTTTCTTTGCTTATTGATGCAATGAGTTATCAATACCTGGTTGGCGCCGAAATCGACTATAAAGACGGCCTCGAGGGCGCGCAATTCGTAATCAAGAATCCTAACGCAAGCACGACTTGCGGTTGTGGTTCATCGTTTTCCGTTTGAGCTAGCTTGCGGGCCACAAGGCGCCTAGCAACTTTGCGCGTCTTGCTCCAGTCACTGTGGGTAGGCTTGCAGTCCGTCGGTTAAGAAAACAATAGCCCAACCAGGCAAAAGCACAAGCTTCAACCTGTTGAGGATCGATGTGCAATTCGCTGGTGCTAGCAACGGGTACCGCGACTAAGGAGGCGAGCGCTTCTAGAAGCAGTCCATTTTTTGCGCCTCCGCCACAGATCCAGACTTTACGGACACCCCAATCTTCGCAGGCCCTTGCAATACTCCAGGCGGTCAACTCGAGAAGGCTACGCTGCACGTCAACCGCCGCTACTGATTGATGAATTGTCTGTAGTTTCTCCTCGACCCATGAATCATGAAACCAGTCACGCCCGGTACTCTTCGGCGCAGCCAAGGCGAAGTAGGCGTCGGCTTTAAGCGCATCGAAAAGCCCAGGGTGGATGTTCCCCTGGCGCGCCCAGCGACCATCCTCATCAAATGGCATGCCAAGTGATTTGTTAATCCAGCCATCCATGAGCAAATTGCCAGGCCCTGTGTCATAGCCACGAGCCGGCTCGCCGGGTATCAAAAGGCTTATATTTGCAATGCCACCTACATTAACAACCGCGACTGGCTCATCTTCGGCAAACACTGCCTCATGAAAAGCCGGCACAAGCGGTGCCCCTTCGCCACCACAGGCAATATCAGCGGATCGGAAATCTCCAATGACATCGACTGCAATTTTTTCAGCGAGATAAGCCCCCGCGAGCAATTGCACGGTGTAGCCAAGCTTTGGTTGATGGCGTACCGTCTGACCATGGATCGCTACCGCACGTAAGCTTGATCGGTGAGGAAGCTGGCGTTCAATCAGTCGACAAACGACTTGAGCCGTTTCATCTGCGTGCTGAATCGCCACGAGTTGTGATTGATGAAGGTCGTTGAACGAAGGGCTTTGAAGCTTGGAAAGATTGGCTCTGAGCACCTGAGAGATAGGTGACGATTCAAAATCAACCACGACAGGTTGTCCCGAGTCGCTGAAGTCGACCCAAGCAGCATCAATTGCGTCAAAACTGGTGCCTGACATCACACCAATGATGGCGAAGTTACTGCGTTGGGACACCTACTCGAAGCGAGCTAGCGCTGTGGCTGGTGCTTCGTTGAGCTGAGCCTTTACCTGGCTTGTATAGGACGCGAATCGTTCCTTGTGAGCACTTGGTACGGGGATACCCCCACTTTGGAAGGCTGTTGTCATCGGGTCGACGGGTTCACCTTTAACGCGAAACTCATAGTGAAGATGCGGTCCAGTAGCCCAACCCGTGGCGCCAACTTCACCAATTGATTCTCCTTGCTGGATTGACTGCCCAACGCGCAGCCCCTCTGCAAAGCTGCTTAGGTGGGCATAGACGGTTTCGCTCTTGTCGCGATGCCGCAAGACCACCATATTGCCGTAGCCGCCATTTCTGCCCACAAAGCTAACAACGCCGTCACCCGCTGCGCGCACCCGGGTGCCGTGGGGAGCTGAGAAATCGACGCCGCGATGCGCTCTCCACTGCTGAAAAATCGGGTGTAAACGCGCTCCGCTGAAGCCCGAAGAGACACGACTAAATTCAACTGGGTTTCTCAAGAAGGCTTTCTTGAGACTTTGGCCTTTTGCATCGTAGTACGAACCGCCCTCGGCGCCATCGCCATCGGGATCAAACCAAAAAGCCTCAAGACGCCGGCCAGCGTTGAAAAACTCAATGCCAAGCACCCGACCTGGCGTGGGCGTATCTAGACCGCCGGGCTCACGAAGCGTTTCATACATGACCCTCAGTCGGTCGCCCTTTCGCAAATCACGATGAAAGTCGATATCGCCGCCGAAAATATCGGCAATTCTTGACGCAACTGCCTCGGGGATACCCACTTGGTCGGTGGCAGCAAATAGCGAGCTCTGAATTTCTGCTGCTCGCGTCTCAACGCCTTTATCGAGTGCGACAAGTTCTTCGCGCACATCGAAAGCATCACCGTCACGGACTATGACAACACGCTTCGGTGAACGTACTGAGCTCTCATCGATGCCGCCAGTTCGCAACACAAAGCGTTGGATCTTGCCGTAGCCGTCAACTTCAGCCATGGCAAGCCTTCCGGGAAGTAGCTGGAAGGACTTGCGAGCCATAGCATCTCGCTTGACGAACTCAATGAGATCTCGGTCGATCAAATCCATTCGCGCAAGCAAGGACGCCATCGATTCGCCACGCCGAATGCTTTCCACCTTGACAAGTGTTTCTTGGAAGTCAAAGACCGTCGACGCTGCTACAAGGGATTCCGCGAGCATTTGCGGCGGTGGGAGGGCTTCCTCAGAAAAGGGTGCCGTGGCGAAGGCAGTCACAGCCAGGAGCGATGCAGCGCTACCAGCGGCAAGCTGTTTGCGGCGAGAACGCGCCCACATTTCAAGGCCGAACAAATGCAAGGGCAGGCGTTCGAATTGTTGTTGAATCGGGCGAGAAATAGGCTGGACGGCGGCCGCTAGTTGCAGGCTTCGCTGGGCAATCATGTCTACCGCGCGCTCAAAGGCAGGTTTGCTAAGTTCGCCTAGCCAGTCGCTAAATTGATGACGGATTAAGCAGCAGGCGACCGCTACCCGATCTCGAAGCGCACCAACCTTAAGACTACGACGTCTTAGCGGCTCGGGCGCAAGCTGATCTTGAATCCGATCAACGGCTGCGGGAGGCTTTGCATGGCCATAATGAGGCTTTGAGACAGCGACGTGGACGGCAGAGAATTGTGGAAGTGGCTCAAGATGCTTTGATTTGGTCGGCGCTTCGGCTGGCTTCAATGTTGCCGGATTCGGCTCAGTGGCTACCGAAACCTTCTCGGTCGTTGCCGAACTGGGTTCGATTGCAGATGGCGCGGATAAAAGATTGATTACCTCGGCAGGCGTTACCCTACTCGAGCCCTGCGCTTTGACCTTTCGCTCGATCCGCTTCTTTCTGCGTTGCGCCGCACTTGCCATGCGTGTTTTGCTCCCCACAAGGATAAAATGAGTCTTACAAGCCCGCCTTCAAAGCAGGGTCGAACTTTGTATTGTAATAAAGCCATCAAGTTTAGGTCAATTGCCCATGAGTTCTAGCGCTTCGTCGAAGGTCCAGAATCACCAAAGCCCCCCAGCCGGGACAGCAGACATACCCCCGGCTGCGCGCCAAGTTAGCAAGGAAGCAAGGCCTCAGGTGCTTGATGACTCGCTCAAGCCTTATCCGATTACCGCTGCAGTTGAGTCAGCCATGGCAGTGGCCAAGCGTGGTGCTGACGAGCTATTGGTTGAATCCGACTTCCTCCAAAAGCTCGCCCGATCAGAGGCGACGGGGCGAGCTTTAAGGATTAAGCTGGGACTTGACCCAACTGCCCCTGACCTGCACCTCGGACACACGGTCGTACTCAACAAGATGCGGCAATTGCAGGATCTGGGTCACACGGTGATTTTCTTGATCGGTGATTTCACCGCGATGATTGGTGACCCTTCAGGTCGCAATGCGACAAGGCCACCGCTTACGCGCGAGCAAATTGAGGCCAACGCCAAGACTTATTTCGAGCAGGCCTCGCTTGTGCTCGACGCACAAAAAACCGAGATTCGCTACAACTCCGAATGGTCAGACCCGCTTGGAGCGCGCGGGATGATCCAACTGGCCTCGCGCTACACCTTAGCAAGAATGCTCGAGCGCGACGACTTCACAAAGCGCTATAAATCTAATACGCCAATCTCAGTCCACGAACTCCTATATCCCTTAATGCAGGGCTACGACTCGGTTGCCCTAGCGTCCGACCTTGAGTTGGGCGGGACGGACCAGAAATTTAATCTGCTCGTTGGTCGCGAATTGCAGCGCGAGTATGGCCAGGAGCCGCAGTGCATTTTGACGATGCCATTACTTGAAGGACTTGATGGCGTGGAAAAAATGTCGAAATCAAAAAATAACTATGTGGGCATTACAGATTCACCCGCAGAGATGTTTGGGAAGTTGATGTCGATCTCAGACACCCTCATGTGGCGTTACTTTTTGCTGCTTTCTTCCCAATCCTTGGCGGCTATCGAAGCTTTGCGCGCAGCCTGTGCTCAAGGTCGAAACCCGAGGGATGCCAAGGTGCTATTGGCCCAGGAAATGGTCAGTCGTTTTCACAGCGCCAAGGCTGCGGAACAAGCATTAGCTGATTTTGAATCCCGCTTCCGAGACGGTGCGACCCCCGATGATTTATCCGATACCCACATTAGCCTTGACGGGGCAAGCAGTGTGGGCCTCGCTCAGGCAATCAGGGAGGCTGGTTTATGTGCTTCTTCGAGCGAGGCGATTCGAAATATCGAGCAAGGCGGGGTGCGTCTTGATGGCGAACGGATTTCGGACCGTAACCACCATATCGGTCCCGGGTGCTATGTGGTACAGGTTGGGAAGCGAAAGTTCGCCCGCCTACTCGTCGTATAAGTGCTTGCCGTAAAAGTTCATTAGTGAAAGCCCAACATGGAACTAGTCCTTATTAGACACGGTGTTACAGCCTGGAATCAGCAGCGTCGGTTTCAGGGGCAAATCGACACGCCGCTATCCGACGAAGGGCATCAGCAAGCCATGCTCACGGCAAGACACTTATCGGCGCTCAGCGAAGAGCAGCCGATTCAGGCGATTTATGCCAGCGATTTAAAGCGAGCATGGTCAACTGCCGAACCCATTGCGAGGCTACTTGGCTTGCCGATTCTCAAGCAAAGTCTCCTGCGTGAGCGTCACTACGGTGTTTTCGAGGGCAAAACCCACGATGAGTTGCAACACGAGGGCTTGCAATCTGACTATCAGCGCTGGCGCAATCGTGAGCCCGACTTTGCACTGCCACAAGGCGGTGAGTCGCTAAGGGATTTTTTTGAGCGGGCTCGACGAGCCCTGCTCACCATCGTGGCTGCTCATCAGCAAAACGAGCGTATTGTGGCGGTCACTCATGGCGGTTTTCTTGACTGCGCGTACCGCATCGCTAGCGGCGTGGATATGTCAGAAGCTCGCCAGCATCCGCTGCACAACGCAAGCCTTAACCGCATTGCCTGGGATGGCGAGCGTTTTTCAATGATCGATTGGGGCCGCATCGATCACCTGGATTCCATTGAGAGCAGGAGAGACTAAATATGTTTGAACGAAACACGGGTATTGCCCAAACCGATCCCGAACTTTGGCAGGCGATGGTCAGCGAAGACCGTCGTCAGGAAGAGCACATCGAACTCATTGCTTCTGAGAACTATGCCTCGCCAGCGGTGATGGCGGCGCAGGGTTCGCAAATGACTAATAAATACGCTGAAGGCTATCCCGGAAAGCGCTATTACGGTGGTTGCGAATTTGTCGACATTGCAGAAAACCTTGCCATTGAAAGGCTCAAGAAGCTTTACGGGGCCCACGCAGCCAACGTTCAACCCAATTCAGGCTCGCAGGCTAATCAGGCGGTTTTTATGGCGCTTGCAAAGCCCGGTGACACAATTTTGGGTATGTCCTTAGCCATGGGCGGACACCTCACACATGGATCGCCTGTCAACATGAGTGGCAAATGGTTCAAGGTTGCGTCATACGGCCTAAATGAAGCCGAAGAGATTGACTATGACGACATGGAGCGGCTAGCCCACGAGCACCGCCCTCGGATCATGATTGCCGGAGCATCGGCCTATTCGCTCCAGATCGACTGGGCCAGGTTTGCGGCAGTGGCCAAGGCAGTAGGCGCAAGCTTTCTCGTCGATATGGCCCACTACTCGGGGCTCATCGCTGCAGGTGTTTATCCCAGCCCTGTGCCTCATGCAGACGTGGTCACCTCGACCACCCACAAAAGTCTGCGCGGGCCTCGAGGTGGTTTCATCCTGATGCGAGAGGACAATGAAAAGATCATCAATAGTGCGATTTTTCCGGGACTTCAGGGCGGCCCACTGATGCATGTGATCGCTGCAAAAGCGGTGGCTTTTCAAGAAGCACTCTCCCCATCGTTCAAGACGTATCAAGAGCAAGTCATCCGAAACGCCCAGGTACTTGCCGAAACCTTAGGCCGTCGGGGCTTACGCATTGTGTCGGGACGCACTGAAAGCCATGTGATGCTTGTGGACCTACGTGCCAAGCAAATTACCGGTAAGGAAGCTGAGCACTTGCTTGGGCTTGCCCATATCACCTGTAACAAGAATGCGATTCCAAACGATCCTGAAAAGCCATTTGTGACCAGTGGTATTCGACTTGGTTCGCCCGCTATGACCACCCGAGGTTTTGCCGAACCGGAGTCAGAGCAGGTTGGCCACCTGATTGCCGACGTGCTTGACGGGAAAGGTGATGCAGCTGTTATTGAGAAAGCCCGCCATGCAGTTCATGCATTGACGGCTCGTTTTCCGGTCTATCGCTAGCTTATTCATGAGGCCACCCGGGACGGCTGCTTAAACCCTCCTCCAAGCTTTTCATGCGATGCCCATTTTGTGACGGTGCCGACACGCAGGTGATCGATACACGCACCTCGGACGAGGGCGACAGCATTAGGCGACGCAGGCGTTGTTCGCATTGTGATAAGCGCTTCACCACCTTCGAGCGGATTGAGTTAAACCTGCCTTTGGTCGTGAAAAAAAACGGTGCTCGGGTGGAGTTTGACCGTCGCAAACTCAGAGCCTCGATTGCTTTGGCTTTGCGCAAGAGGCCGATAAGCGCCGAACAGGTCGATGCAAGCTTGTTGCGTATCGAGAATCGGCTCATGAGCTTTGGCTTGCGAGAGCTTTCCAGCGATCGCATTGGTGAATTGGTCATGCGCGAGCTTCGCAAAGTAGACAAAGTCGCCTACATCCGTTTTGCTTCGGTTTATCGCAGTTTCGAAGATGTTGAGGCCTTCGCTGATGTGATTGAAGAGCTTCAACCGCGTTCAAGTGATGGCCTCGCCTCACAGCGACTCGACGATACCGATACCTGAGATTGACAATGGCTGTGCCGCTTAGGCAAAGCTGAAAGTTCAAAAGTTCAAAAGAACATGTGTTTTGAACTTGAGCATCAGTGCAAGCTTAAGTGATTGAAATGGTTAGGTAAGACCTAAAGCACCGCCCGGTAACTTGCGAATCGCTTCTCGCGATTGCAATCGCAGCAGCTGTACCGGCCGTCGCTTCGGCCCAGGTAACCGTCGGTGGGATCATGGACGGTGGTTTTAACAGCGTGACGACCAAGCAAGGCACAGAAACTACGGTTAACCAGACTGGTGGTAACGCGGCTGGCGCATTGGCTTCGAACCGCTTGTTTTTCCGTGGCACGGAAAAAATTGGCGATATGACTGCCGGTTTCCACTACGAGCTTGGCATGGACGCTGGGGGCACGGGTAACCTTGCCGTAGGTATGAATAGCAACGCGTCCGGTGCCGCGACTGCAGTCCCCTCGCAGGGCATCCGCATGAGCATCGTCTCTCTTGCTGGTGGCTTCGGTGAGATCCGCGTTGGTCGCGACTACACCCCAATCTTTAGCTTGTCAGCTGCACTAGACACGTCGCAGGCCGACAACGTTAATATCGGTAAGTCGGTTTACCTCAATGGTGCAGCGTCGATCACCACAGTTCGCAATAGCGGCCAGATTATGTACACCCTACCCACCATGGGTGGCCTCACGGCTCGTGTTGCCGTCACACAGCGTTCGAAGGATCCAAACGCCACCGACGATTACGAAGCCCAAGGTGGTTCGGTCGTTTATAACGCTGGCCCCTTAATGCTTGGCGCTGCAATAAACACGCAAAAGACCTGGACCAGCGCAACAGCGACAACCAAACGTGAAGAAATGATCGTTGGCGGCACCTACATGGTTAATCAAGCACTTAGCCTGCAGCTTCAGTACGGCGACCTGCAAACCAATGGCGCTAAGACCTATAAGGGTACCCAAGTGGGTGGCCGCTATAACATTACCCCAAGCCTGACGGCTCTTGCTTCTTACGGAACGGGCGATGGCACCGTGGGTGATTTCACGGCGTACAAGCTTGGTTTGGTTAATAGTCTGAGCAAGCGCACCCGTCTCTATGCACTTTACGGTGCTGATGAGCTTAAAGCTACCGGTAAAGCAACTCGTGAGCGTAGCGAGCTTGCCATTGGCATCAACCACGCGTTCTAATCGGCTCTCACAGCGATGAGCGAAAAACCCGCCGCTGGCGGGTTTTTCTTTGATGCTCAGTGAGCATGAATTAAGGGCCATCGCTGCAAACTAAAATCGCCTAATGGATTTCGGGCTCGTCAGATCGGGCCGGCTCAGCCTGTAAGAAATCAAAGTCGCATCCCTGGTCTGCCTGCTGGATGTGCTTAAGATAAAGCGCACCATAGCCCCTCGAAAACTTAGCAGGCGGCGCGACCCAGGCCGCCTTTCTCGCGGCCAACTCAGTCTCGCTAATCATGAGGTCAATCCTGCGATCCTCGACATCAAGGCGAATGATGTCGCCGTCCTGAACCAGTGCGAGCGGCCCCCCGATGTGCGACTCGGGAGAAACATGCAAGACACAAGCTCCATAGCTCGTGCCACTCATGCGCGCATCGCTTATGCGAACCATATCGCGAACACCCTGTTTGAGCAGCTTTTGTGGAATCGGCAGTTGCCCCCATTCGGGCATTCCTGGGGCGCCCTGTGGTCCCGCACTTTGCAAGACAATCACGGAATTGGCATCGATGTGGAGACCAGGCTCATCAATTCTTGAAGCCATATCGTTGTAATCTTTGAAAACAACAGCAGGGCCTTGATGTCGGCGCAAGTGTGGCTCCATTGCCGAAGGTTTGATCACGGCTCCGTTGGGGGCAAGATTACCGCGCAAAACTGCAAGACTGCCACCTTCGATCAAGGGATTATCACGACGGCGTATGACCTCATCGTGATAAATCTCAGCATCTTTCACTTGCTCAAAAAGGCTCTGGCCCGTACAGGTGAGTTGATCAAGACTTAGTAGATCGCGAATTTGCCAAAGCAGAGCTCTAAGTCCTCCTGCATAGTAAAAATCTTCCATTAAAAATGCGCCCGACGGCCGAAGATTCGCCAAAAGCGGGGTCTTGCGTGCCAACGCGTCAAATCGATCAAGGTCAAGGGCAAAGCCAGCCCGACGAGACATCGCAATCAGGTGCACGATGGCATTGGTTGAGCCGCCTAGCGCAAGCACTGCAGTGACCGCATTATCAAATGAGGCTTGTGTTAAAAAATCGGAGGGCTTCATGTCGTGCCAGACCATTTCAACAATCGCCTTGCCGCTAAGACTCGCCATTTGCCCATGCCTTGCATCGGGAGCTGGAATCGACGCAGCCCCTGCTAAGGTAAATCCCAGTGTTTCTGTCGCAGATGTCATGGTCGAAGCAGTACCCATCGTCATGCAATGGCCAGCCGACCGAGCAATACCGTCTTCAATATCCTGCCAATCACTTGCGCTAATGTTGCCAGCCCTTAGTTCTGCCCAGTACTTCCAAGTATCGCTCCCACTGCCAAGAAACTTCCCCTTGTAGTCACCGCGAAGCATGGGCCCGGCGGGAACAAAAATGCTCGGCAAATTCATCGAGATGGCGCCCATCAAAAGGGCTGGCGTAGTCTTGTCACAGCCACCCATTAGAACCACACCGTCGGCAGGATAGGACCGTAATAATTCTTCAGCTTCCATGGCAAGCAAGTTGCGATAAAGCATGGTGGTGGGTTTTTGAAAAGGCTCACTCAGACTCATCGCGGGCATCTCAACGGGGAAACCTCCGGCTTGCCAGATTCCACGCTTGACTTCCTCAACCCGCTGTTTGAAATGTGAATGACAAGGATTAATATCGCTCCAGGTATTGATGATTGCGATCACCGGCTTGCCGGCGTAGTCAGTTCGGTGATATCCCATTTGAGCTGTACGCGAGCGATGGCCAAATGAGCGCATATCATTCACGCCATACCAGCGATGACTCCTTAGGTCTTGTGGTGACTTTCTCGGTCGCTCGCTTAGGGGGCTTTTCGTCATGCTGTTTTCTCGGTATCGCGTAGGGCGCGCCTTAGAATCTTGCCCACATTAGTCTTGGGAAGATCAGATTTAAATTCAATAAATTTAGGCTTTTTATAGCCAGTTAGATGTTCTGCACAATACTCGCGAAGCGCGACCTCGGTCAGTGATGGGTCTCGCTTAACAACAAAGAGTTTGACAGCTTCACCAGCCGCACCATCGGGCACCCCAATGACAGCGCACTCCAAGACGCCCGGATGCATCGACACGACCGACTCAACTTCATTTGGATAAACATTGAACCCTGATACAAGAATCATATCTTTCTTGCGATCAACAATCGTGATGTATCCCCGCTCGTCCATGATGCCAACATCCCCACTTTTGAAAAAGCCATCCGGTGTCATCACCTTAGCCGTTTCATGAGGCTTATTCCAATAACCCACCATCACCTGCGGCCCTCGAATAGCAATTTCACCGCGCTCGCCGACACCAAGTTTGCGACCATCGTCGTCAAGGATCACCACCTCGGTCGATGGCAATGGCATGCCAATCGTGCCCGAATAGGCGTCGGTATCTGTGGGATTACAGGTCGCAGAAGGCGAAGTCTCCGAAAGGCCATAGCCTTCACAAATAGGACATCCGGTTAACTCAAGCCAGCGCTCGGCCGTAGCCCTTTGGACCGCCATACCGCCACCATTGGAAACCCTCAATGATGAGAAATCAAGTTCCTTAAAGGCGGCATGTCCGGCAAGAGCGTTATATAAGGTATTAACAGCGGGAAACATGTGAAAGCGATGAGGGCGCAACTCTTTCACAAGTGCATCCAAATCGCGCGGATTAGGAATCAAAATATTGAGCGCGCCAACTCTCATACCAAGCAAGGCACAGACAGTGAGAGCGAAGATATGATAAAGCGGCAAAGCACAAACCGTTGTGAGTTGCTCCCCTTCGAGTGAAGGCTTGCCTGGCTTGTGTAAGGCAGGTTGCATCCAAGCCTCAGATTGAAGAACGTTTGAAATGATATTGCGATGTGTGAGGGTTGCCCCTTTGGATAGCCCAGTTGTGCCGCCCGTGTACTGTAAAAACGCCACATCCGCGTGATGTAAATCAGGACTTGTGAAACTAAGGTTTGCGCCGGTTGCGAGTGCCTCGTTGAAAAGATGTGCCCCGGGCAATGAAAACTCGGGCACCATCTTTTTCACACGACGAATGACAAAATTGACGATCTTGCCCTTAAAGCCCAACAAGTCGCCCATTGATGCAAGTACAACTTGCTTAATATCAGTGTTTCGGATGACCTGCTGAAGGGTTACTGCGAAGTTCTCGAGAATCACAATCGCTCTTGCCCCTGAATCCTTAAGTTGGTGCTCAAGTTCTCTTGGGGTATACAGGGGATTGACGTTAACAACGACCGCGCCAATCCGAAGAATTGCAGCGAGTGCCACCGGGTACTGCAAGACATTAGGCATCATGATGGCAACGCGATCGCCTTTTTCGATGCCCTGAGCTTGAAAAAATGCACCCAAGGCGCGCGATCGATCATCAAGTTCGCCATAGGTCATCGGCTTGGCAAAGCCGATATATGCGGCACGGTCTCGATAGCGTGTAAATGCTTCTTCGAGTAAGTGAACCAGGGAACTATATTGACCCGGATCAATCTCCGACGGTACTCCCTGGGGATAGTTCTTGAGCCAGTTTCTATTCATAGTTGTGTCTCCCTCTCGTGACGCTGATATGGTGTTCTTTGTTGGCTTAATCCGGCCTGCTTACTTCAACAAGGCAGTCATAAAAACTAGCTGCGCGCCCTAAATCGGTGAGCCTTTGATGGGTGACCGCATTCACATTGTTTCCGTTGAGCGTGAGCTTTTGCCACCAAATGCCAAAGCCAACAACGAGGCCTTGACGGGTTCGATCACTGATATGGAGCCTCGCATGGAGCGAGCCTCGATCATTGTGAATGCTTACAAGATCGCCCTCAACAAGCTTGCGTTCAAAGGCATCGTCCGGGTGCATTACGCAGGTTTGCTCACCCTCTATCGATCTTAGACTTTGAACATTCACAAAACTCGAATTCAAAAAATTTCTCGCAGGCGGTGAGATCATGGCGAGCGGATAGCGTGCAGCAAGCTCAGGCGTACTTTCCGCGCTTTCATAGGGCGCCAAGTAATCAGGAAGTGGGTCGAGGCCTTGATCGGCAAGGCGTTGTGAGTAGAATTCAACCTTACCTGATGGTGTAGGGAAATGGCCCTGGGCAAATGGAGCATCGTCGATGGCAAGCTTGCACCATCCCTGTTGGCGCAAGGATTGAAGGTCCATACCGGCCAATCTCGGGTCCGACCAATGGATTGCGCTTTGAGCGATTGTTACATCATCCTCAAAGAGACATGCTTCGTCCCAACCCATCCGTTTGGCTAAATCTCGAAAGATGCTTGCGTTTGATCGTGCTGAACCGATAGGACTTATAGCTGCTTCATTAACAACTAGATAGCGATGCCCATAAGACTTATGCAAGTCGAAATGCTCAAGCTGAGTCGTGGCTGGCAGGAGGATATCGGCGTAGTCAGCTGTATCGGTTTGAAACTGCTCGATCACAACGGTAAAGAGGTCTTCACGCGCGAAGCCACTTCGGACCTTTGCTGATTCCGGAGCAACAGCAAGCGGGTTGGCGTTGTAGACGATGACTGCTTCAATAGCTTGATCGGTCTGCAATAAAGCATCACCAATGGTGGACATATTGATGGTGCGAGGCAGACGCGAGGGCGAGGCTCGTAATTGCGGGATGAGATCCGGACGCGATAAACCAGCAGGATTCCCTGGGAAATGACCCGAGCTCGACAAAAGCATACCGCCCGCTGGGTGGCGCCACGCACCGATTAACGCAGGTAGGCCGGCGATCAACCGGGCAGCATTGCCTCCGCCCCGAACGCGTTGCATACCATAGTTAAGTCGAATAGCAGCAGGCTTAATCGCCCCATAATCCCGAGCCAGAGAAGCTATCTGAGATTCAGAAATCCCACAAATTTCTGCGGTTCGTTCAAGGGTAAAAGACTGTGCCCGTTCGAATAAGAGATCAGACCCAAGCGTGTGACGATCAATATACGATTGATCGAGCCAGCCATGCTGTCGTAGCTCTCGAATGACGCCGAATGCAAGTGCGGCATCAGTACCTGGTCGAATTGCAATATGTTCGTGACATTTTAGAGCGGTATCGCTTTTAAAAGGATCGATCGCTATAAGTTTCGCACCCCGACGCTTCGCTTCTTGAGCAAGCGACCAAAAGTGCAGATTGGATGCGATTGCGTTTGAGCCCCAGATGATGATGAGCTTTGAATCTACAAAGCGCTCGACATCCATACCTACCGATGCGCCTAGTGTGTATAACAAACCCGTGGATCCTGCAGAAGCACAAATAGTCTTATCGAGTAGCGAGGCACCTAACTTATGAAAAAACCGCTGAGGAAACTCGCCTTGCACATAGCCCATCGTTCCCGCATAGTTATAGGGCAGTATGGCCTCTGGATCGCGCGCGGCAATCGATTTGAGTTTGATAGCGATTTCATCCAAGGCCTCATCCCACGATATCGGAACGAAGCGGCCCGAACCCTTTGGTCCTATTCGCCTCATAGGGGTTTTGAGCCGATCGGCTGAATAGGTTCTCTCGGCGTACCGAGAAACCTTGGTGCAAAGAACGCCTGCCGTGCTCGGGTGATCCTTTGAGCCAGATACCTTCACGACACGACCAGATGCCACGGTTGACACGAAGGCACAGGTATCGGGGCAGTCATGAGGACATGCCCCTTTCACTTCTGCATCCAAAGCAAGTTTGCCGTCAAGTTGAACGGCCATGGCCACATCGTGGCCCTGATTCACTTTTGGTAGTTGCAACAATTCTTGAGATGCCAAGGTAGATTAACTTTCATCAATGGGGGACAGGTTTCAATCATAGTGCTATCTTCTGCTCAGGAAGCATTCGGCACCGACGTAGACCGTGTATTTCATGGCTCCAGCGCTCACAGTTCGTGCCTGGGCCATGCTGATCGTGACGATGAATACCTTAACTAATGGCAGGAGTCATAGCCTATGAAACTAATCGATGAAATTGTTGGCACCCACGCTGAGATCCGGGATATTCGGCGTGATATTCATGCACACCCAGAGTTGAAGTTTGAAGAAGTCAGAACAAGCGAACTGGTTGCAAAAAAACTTGAGAGTTGGGGTATTGAGGTCCATCGCGGACTGGGTGTAACAGGTTTAGTGGGCGTCATCCATGGCCAACCCAACGGTAAGTCAAGTACGAGCGGAAAAGCCATCGGATTGAGAGCCGATATGGACGCGCTACCCATGACCGAATTCAACCAGTTTCCTCATGCAAGCATCTTTCGCGGCAAGATGCACGCCTGTGGTCATGATGGCCACACGGCGATGCTATTGGGCGCTGCCAAACATCTGGCAAAGCATCGTGATTTCAATGGGACCGTTTACCTCATTTTCCAACCTGGTGAAGAAGGAGGTGGGGGTGCGCTCGAAATGATGAAAGATGGGCTCTTTGAAAGATTCCCCATGGATGCTGTTTTCGGCATGCATAACTGGCCTGACTATCCCGCTGGGACCTTCGGTATTCGCGAGGGCCCTGTGATGGCCTCATCGAATGTATTCAAGATTAGAATTACTGGACGAGGATCCCATGCGGCCCTGCCACACCACGGTATTGATCCCGTACCCGTGGCCTGTCAAATTGTGCAGGCATTTCAAACCATCGTAACGAGAAACCTTAACCCGACTGACAACGCAGTGATTTCAGTCACGATGATTCAAGCAGGCGAAGCTACCAACGTCATACCGGACTTTGCTGAGATTCAAGGCACGGTGCGAACTTTTACAGTCGACGTGCTCGATCTCATCGAACAACGAATGGAAGAGCTCGCTCGACACTGCTGCGCCGCCTTTGGCGCTACCTCTAGCTTTGAATTTATCCGTGGCTACCCCCCGACGATTAATCATGCCAATGAAACAAACTTCGTTCGACAGGTTATGTCGTCCATTGTCGGCGAAGAACAGGTTCGACGGTATGAACCGACCATGGGTTCAGAGGACTTTTCTTACTTTATTCAAGAAAAGCCTGGCGCATATTTTGTAATTGGCAACGGTAACGGTTCACATCGCACACTCGGCCACGGCCTTGGCCCATGCGTGCTTCACAATCCAAATTACGACTTCAACGATGACGTCATTCCGCTAGGTGCAACTCTGTGGGTAAGTATCGTCGATCAATGGTTTAAACAACAAGCCACCTAAGACAAGTATCGAGTTGTGGCAAAGGCATGGCATATGAGAACCAGCCTCAAAACAAAAAGCCCAGTCGTTAGACTGGGCTTTTTGCACTAAAGCTTGCCTGACAATGTCCTACTTTCACGGGCGACTGCCCACTATCATCGGCGCTGCAGCGTTTCACGGTCCTGTTCGGGATGGGAAGGGGTGGTTCCACTGCGCTATGGTCATCAGGCATAGAGGGCTGATCGCAGAGTCTCAACATGAACCGAGACTCCACAATCCAATTCGAAGATGACAAGTACGAGCATTATGACTTTGGGTAACTACATCTCAAATTCACTGATCTGAATCAGTTGCGGCTGCTGATTACTCAGCTGCGCTAGCTTGAACACTACAAAGTTATAGGGTCAAGCCTCAAGGGCAATTAGTACTGGTTAGCTTAACGTGTCACCACGCTTCCACACCCAGCCTATCAACGTCCTGGTCTCGAACGACCCTTTAGGGGGGTCAAGCCCCCGGGATATCTCATCTTCAGGCGAGTTTCCCGCTTAGATGCTTTCAGCGGTTATCTCTTCCGCACATAGCTACCCTGCGATGCCACTGGCGTGACAACAGGTACACCAGAGGTGCGTCCACTCCGGTCCTCTCGTACT